>Ga0193755_1000001_pt1 | contig 104845 bp, 111 predicted proteins | sample H1a2metaG_FD_144921 | JGI IMG/M metagenome (GOLD analysis project Ga0193755, IMG submission 144921) | Soil microbial communities from a riparian zone of the East river system, Colorado, United States - H1a2 | ecosystem: Environmental > Terrestrial > Soil > Riparian zone | place: USA: East...
CTCCACCCTGATGATCGAATCGTGATCTTCAATACCGGCGCCGGGTGGCTCTACCGGGCCTAACCCGTTTATATTCCGTCGCTTGAGACGTATGCGCATCGCGATCCTGGACCCCGCAGCCGGCATCTCCGGCGACATGACCCTGGGGGCGCTCCTTGCCCTCGGCGTGCCGCAGAGCTGGCTCGAGGCGCTGCCCGCCCGGTTGGGGCTCGAAGGAGTGGGAGTCACGGTTCGGAACGCCGTCCGGTGCGGCGTGGGGTGCAAGCAGGTGGAGTTCACGATCCCTGAGCAACCGCACGGACGGCACGTGGGAGAGCTGGTGCGATTGGTCGAGCGAGCACCGGTGTCCGATTGGGTGAGGGAGCGCGCGGTACGCGCGTTCCAACTTGTCGGCGACGCCGAGGGCCGCGTGCACGGGGTCGCGCCCGAGAAGGTGCACCTGCACGAGGTCGGGGCAGTGGATGCCGTGCTCGACATCGTGGGTGCGATCGAGGGGTTCGAGCAGCTCGGAGTCGAAGCAGTGTACGCCTGGCCCGTCGCCGTGGGAAACGGTTGGGTGGAGGCCGAGCACGGCCAGCTGCCGGTCCCGGCGCCGGCCACGGCGATCCTGCTGGAAGGGGTCGAGCTGGCGACGGGTGGCCCAGTGGAGGGAGAAGCCACGACACCCACCGGGGCGGCGCTGGTGCGCGTCCTCGCCGCGGGTCCGCCACCCAGACAGTGGCGGATGGTGAAAGGTGGGTGGGGCGCGGGGCAGCGGAACCCGAAGCACTATCCCAACGCGCTTCGGATCCTCCTGGCCGAGCAGGCGGCGGAGGCCGGCCGCGTCGTGCTGCTGGCCACCGACGTGGACGACATGAGCCCGGAGTACGTGGAGCCGTTGCGGCAGGCGCTGGTTGCGGCCGGCGCGCTGGACGTGCAAACGTGGCCCGTACAGATGAAGAAGGGACGTTCCGGGTTCCGGGTCGAGGTCGTGGCGCCCGAGGAGCTGGCGGAGCCCGTGACCGCGGCGCTGTTCCGGCACAGCACCACGGCGGGGGTGCGTCGCTGGGTGGCGGAGCGGGCGACCCTGGCCCGCCGCCAAGTGACCGTCCAGCTTACGCCCGAGGTCACCGTGCGAGTGAAAGTGTTGGAGCAGCCGGATGCGGAGGGCGTGAGAGTCAAACCGGAGTACGACGATGTTCTCGCGGCGGCCCGCGCGCTTGGCCGGCCGCCGCTCGAGGTCGCCCGGGTCGCGCAGCGCGACGCCGAGGCGTTGGTGGCCAAATCCAAGGAGTGAGCATGACCGCGAAGCGTCACGCCGCCCTACTCGCGTGCCTGTGTCTCGGCGTTGCGGCTCCGGCCGCCCTGCGCGCGCAGGGTATCGGCTTCCTCCCGGCGGGATGCGGGATCAAGCCGAACACCAAGCTGGTGAACAGTGGAATGGAATCGCTCAGGACCGGGACGAACACGAAGTTCGCGGACCAGCGCACCAAGGCGTTCAAGGAGGCGGAGCGCGATCTGACACAAGCCGTCCGCGCCGACGGCCAGGAGAAAAACCCGGCCGCGTGGTACTACCTGGGGCGGTACTACCTGGCGGTCAACGATCTCGCGGGCGCGGACTCCGCGCTGGGGAAGGCGTTGGCCCTGGCACCGGATTGCAAGGAGGATATCGGGATATACCGGCGCCAGGCTTGGGTGCCGGTCTTCAACACCGCCGCGGCGGCATGGCAGGCGGGGAACACCGACTCCGCGATCGCAGCGTTTCGGCGTGCCAACCAGATCTACCGGGCCGAGCCGTTAGGCTTCATCTACCTCGCGAACCTGTTCGTCACTCGCACTGAGCCCGATTCGGACCTCAAGCGGACGGACGCGGCGAAGTATCACACAGATTCGCTCATCTATGCGACGCGCATGGACTCGGCGGCGAAGTACTTCCGATTGGCCGTGCCGGCGGCATCCGATCCGAAATACGCGACCGAGCGACGGGAAGCGTGGCTGAACGTCGCCCGCGTCTATCACAGCGAGAAGCGCTACGACGAGGCTGCTGCGGCCTACAAGGAGTTCCTCGCCGCGTATCCCAACGACGTGCAGGCGAGGGCGAACCTGGCGGAGCTGTATCTGCGTGGGGACCAGCGCGATTCGGCGATGGCCATGTACGCGGCCATCACGGCGCACGCGGACTCGGCGAGTGCAGACGATCTGTTCGGCGCCGCGGGGTCCGTGCTGGGCGCGATCCCGCAGACCCCCGACACTACCGAGCTCGATGCCGCGTGTGGAAAGGCATCGAAGAGGAAGACCCCCGCCACGCTCACGCCGCGTCAGATCGCGGCGCGGTGTCAGGCTGCGGCGGTCGACACGATGCGGAAATTCCATGCGCTGGCGGACCCGCTGTACCGCCTGGGCGTGCAGACGTACCAGGCGGGTTTGGCCAAGAACCCGTTCTACCGCGACGCGCTGTACAACATGACCGGCATCTCGTTCATGCTCAACGACACCGCCAAAGTGCTGCAGCTCGCCCAGCGACTGTACGCGGTGGATCCGATGAACCGCCTGACGCTCGCCAAGGTCGCGGGCGCCTGGCAACTCGTGGGGAAGAAGGACTCCGCACTGTACTACATCACGCTGGCGGACTCGCTCCCAGTGGAAGTCACGGTCGGAAGATTCACCACGAACGAGCAGGGTACCGTCCTGGAAGGCTTGTTCACGAACTTCCACTCCAAGCCTTCCCCGGTGGTCAAGGTTACGTTCGAGCTGGTGGACGGCAAAGGCAACGTCGTGGCGTCGCTGCCCCAGGACGCGCCCCCCGTCGAGGCCGGGGGGAACCAGTCGTTCAAGCTGAAAACGGATCAGAAGGGGATCCTGGCTTGGCGGTACAAGCGATCGTAAGCGGGGATTGATAAAGTGGCCTGATGTCGACACACTTCCTGCCAAGTCAGGCCACTTGCGGGCGTAATTCAGGGGTAGAATGCCAGCTTCCCAAGCTGGACGTCACGGGTTCGAATCCCGTCGCCCGCTCTGCCAGTTCTCGTCTGGACCGCCGTGACGCTTCGCCTTGGTTGGATTGCGCTCGTCTTCGGCGTGTCCTGCTTCTCCGCAGGCACTCCTGAATCATCGGTTCCCCGCTGGCACCTCGTGTGGCACGACGAGTTCGACGGCACGGCCCTGGATGCCGGGAAATGGGTCCGGGAGACCGGGGGCGACGGCTGGGGGAACGGCGAGCTCGAGTTCTACACCGACCGCACCGACAACGCGCGTATCGAGGGCGGCAGCCTGATCATCGAGGCTCGCCGCGAGACCTTCAGCAACCGTGACTACACGTCTGCCCGACTGAAGACCCAGGGTTTGGGCGCGTGGCGGTACGGCCGCATCGAGGCGCGGATTCAGTTACCACGGGGGCAGGGGCTGTGGCCCGCCTTCTGGATGCTGGGCGATAACTGCGGCACGGTCGGCTGGCCCGGGTGCGGCGAGATCGACATCATGGAGAACATCGGCAAGGAGCCCCGCCGGGTGCACGGTACCGTGCATGGCCCCGGCTACTCCGGTGCACAGGGCGTCACCAGCACGTATGAGCTGGGCGCAGGCGCGTTCGCCGACAGTTTTCACCTCTACGCCATCGAGTGGGAAGCGGACAAGATTGGGTGGTACGTGGACGACACGTTGTACAAGACCACTACGACGAGAGATGTGCCCGGGCAGTGGGTCTTCGATCACCCGTTCTACATCATTCTGAACGTGGCGGTCGGTGGATACTGGCCCGGTGCTCCTGATTCGACAACGGTCTTCCCGCAGACCATGCAGGTGGACTATGTACGGGTGTACGAGAATACGGGCGGGTGAGGGGAAGTCGGGGATCGCCGCAGCTGGTACTCGACGAGCAGCGCACGAGGCGAGACTTCACCAAGACAGGCGGTAGGAGGGGAATACCTGCCGGTTGACACCGGCTGCCTCCAGCACCATTTCTAGCCCCCCATGCGTGCCGTCGCGCGCGTCGCCCTGCTCGCCCTTGCAACCGGTCTCCCCGGCGTCCCGCTCGCCGCTCAGGCCGGTTGGGGGCCACCCCGGCCCCCCTGCGAGCTCATACCAGCTAACTCGAAGGTCGAGAAGGGGATACAGGCGCTGCGCGGCGCGGCAGAAAAGCCCGACCAGCGCGACCCGCAGCTCGCCCAGGCCAAGAAGACCCTGGGCGAAGCCATCGTCCAAGACAATCAGGGCGCGAACCCCGCCGCCTGGTACTACCTCGGCCGCTACTACGTCGCCGTCGGGGACGTGGCTGGTGCCGACACCGCGCTCGCGCGGGCGGCCACGCTCGCTCCGATGTGTGCCGCGGACATCGCCACGTACCGCGACGAGATGTTCACCAAGCTGCTGAACGACGGGCTCACGGCGTGGCAGGACGGGAAGCAGGACTCCGCGCTCAGTGTGCTCCACGTCGCCGCCCACCTCGAACCCCATAATCCCAAGGCATTCGCGACCGTGGCCGCGCTGTACGCGAGCGGCGCCAACGACGATTCCGCCTTCGCCTACTACCGCCTCGCGGCTCGCACCGCCGGCGACGACGCGGCCTTCGCGCACGACCGGCAGGAGGCCCTCAGCAACGCCTGGCACCTGGCCGTTCGCAAAGTGCAGGGCCATCCGGCGGCGCAGCGGGCTGCTCGTGTACGCGCGAGCCTCGATTCCATCCGACGCGGCGTCACGAGCGATTCCACAGTGCTGGCGCGCCTTGTGGGCTCGTCCCAATCGCGGAAGGCTCGGGAGGCGACGCTTGCACCGGCGGACCAAAAACTGTTCGCCCGCGATTCGACGGCGCGGGCCGAGGCGGTGGCGCGCCAGCGGGCGGCGCTGGCGGCGGCGGTGCAGCAGCTCGCGGCGGACTCGAGCGCGCTCACCGCCGCCTTCGCCCCGGCGATCGACGCGCTGAAGGACCACCTCGCGGCCTATCCGGGTGAAATCGATGCAGCGACGGCGCTCGCGACGCTGTACGCGCAGAGCGGCCACGCCGCTCAGGCCGCGGCAGTGTTCGACTCCCTCGCCGCTCACGCGAAAGACTTGGACCCCGACGCACTGTTCGGCCCAGGCACGCGCATGGTAGGGCAGGGGCTCTACCGGCCCGCGGCTCGCGCGCTCACGCTCGGGCTCGCCAGGAACCCCTATCGCCGCGACGCATTGTTTTCGCTCGCCGTGGCCTACTACCAGCTGCACGACTCGACGGCCCTGCTGCCGACCGCGCAACGGCTCCTTGCGCTCGACCCTCTCAACCGGGCGTCGCTGAAGCTGGTGGCGGCGGGGTGGGACTTCCTGCGGCAGCGCGACTCTACGAAGGCGTACGTGGCGCGGTCCGACGCCGGCCTCGCGGTCGAGATCTCGGTACTCAGCTTCCTCCCCGACAGCGACGGGGCCTCCCTTTCCGCTGCGGCGACCAACCTGAAGACCGCTCCGTCCAACCCGCTCCACCTCACCTTCGAGTTCCTCGACGTCGCCGGGCAGGTGATCGCGACCCAGACTCAGGACATCCCGGCCATGCCCCCGCGCCAAAGCCAGGCGTTCGACCTCAAGGTGACCGGCAGGAGGGTCGCCGGCTGGCGTTACCGCGCTTCCTAAGGCATATTTCACAGCTTTCGGAAGTCACGGCCCACGTTGGGGTTGCGACGTCAGGCTCACAAAGTCCTTGAAGGGCAGGCAGGTGCGGTGATTCGCGTGCAATCGGTGGCACCCGATTCCATCGGCGGCGAGCTGGAGATCGTCCCGGGAACGGAGCTCCTGGCCGTCAATGGCCGGCCGCTCGAGGACTTCCTCGACTGGGAGTTTCTCACGGCGGACGAGCGCTTTCTCTTGGCGGCGCGCCTTCCGACGGGGGAGGAGATCGAGTACGACATCGAGCGCCCCGAGGGGCTGCCGATGGGTGTGACGCTCGAGCCGCCGCGGATCCGGCGCTGCGCGAACCACTGTGACTTCTGCTTCGTCGACGGCAACCCGGATGGCCTGCGCACGCCGCTGTACATCCGGGACGACGATTACCGGCTGTCCTTCCGCTACGGCAATTTCGCGACGCTGACGAACCTGAAGCCCTGGGACATGGAGCGGATCGTCGAGTATCGACTATCGCCCCTGTACGTCTCGGTGCATGCCACGGACCCCACGATCCGCCGCTGGCTGCTCCGCAACCCTGAGGCGCCCGAGATCATCCCACAGCTGGGCTGGTTCGCCGAGCGGGGGATCGCGTTCCACACACAGGTCGTCCTCGTTCCGGGAGTGAACGACGGAGTCGAGCTCGAGCGTACGCTGGCCGCACTGTACGACCTCGGTCCCGCGGTGCTGTCCGTTTCGGTCGTCCCGGTCGCCCTCACCGAGTTCTCGAAACATGGCTTGGTGCGGGAGCTGACGCAGGACGAGTGCCGGGCGGCGCTCGCGGCGGTCGATCGGGTGGCGACCCGAGCGCTCGCCGAACGGGGGGCGCCATGGTGCTTTGGAGCCGACGATCTCTACCTCCAGGCTGGAGAGCCGTTGCCGGGACCCGCGTGGTACGGGGATTTCGAGCAACGCGAAAACGGCGTCGGTTCCGTCCGCTTTCTTCAGACCAGAATCGCGGCGGCGGTCGATCGGCTTCCCGAGCTGGCCGGGAAGCGCATCGGGGTCGTGACCGGTAGGGCCATGGGTCCCTTGATGCCGCAGGTGCTGACTGACGTGGCCGCGACGACGGGCGGCCGGTTCGAGCTGGTGGTGGTCGAGAACACCTTGTTCGGGTCCTCGGTCACCACGGCGGGACTGCTCCCCGGCGCGGCCATCGAGCGGGCCCTCGTGGATCGGCGGGACCTGGATTTCGTCCTGCTGCCGGCGGAGGCGGTGAACGACGACCTCGTGTTCGTGGACAACCTGAGCGCCGACGAGCTCGCGGGGCGGGTGCCTATGCCCGTGCACCTGTCGTATGATTTTGCGGACGTGTTGACGGAACGCGGAACGCGGAACGCGGAACGCGAAACAGACGCATCTGCCATTCGTTCCGCGTTCCCACTTCCGACTTCCGCGTTCGGGGAGGGGCAGGGATGAAGGGCAGCGCCCCTACGGTCGCCATCATCGGCCGCCCCAACGTCGGCAAGTCGACGCTGTTCAATCGATTCATCGGGGGCCGGGATGCGATCGTGGACGCTCGCCCGGGCGTCACGCGCGATCGGCATTTCGGCGCGGCCGAGTGGAACGGACGGCGGTTTTGGCTGGTGGACACGGGCGGGATGGTGCCGGGCGCCCACGACCAGCTCAACCGTGCGATCCGGACCCAGGTCGAGGCGGCGGTGGCCGCGAGCGATGTCGTGTTGTTCCTCGTCGACGTCGAGGAGGGGGTGCATCCCGCTGACTTGGAAATCGCCCAGTATCTGCGGAAAGTACGCCGTCCCGTGATCCTGGTCGCCAACAAGGCCGACCAGCTACCCAAAGACACGCGACACCTCGCCTTCTACGAGGTCGGGCTGGGCGATCCGTTCCCCGTGTCCGCCGCGGTCGGGAAGAGCTCGGGCGACCTGCTGGACCGCATTGTAGAGCTGTTGCCCGCGGCCCCGGAGGCGAGCGAAGAGGCCGAGATCCACGTCGCGGTCGTCGGCCGGCCGAACGTGGGGAAGTCGAGCCTGGTGAACCGCCTGCTCGGCGAAGAGCGGCTGGTCGTAGCGGATGAGCCCGGTACGACACGGGACGCGATCGATACCCCGCTGAGCTATCAGGGGCGCACCCTCGTGTTCATCGACACCGCGGGACTGCGCAAGCGCAGCAAGGTCGAGGACGACATCGAGTTCTACTCGACGCTCCGGACCTCGCAGGCAATCGAGCGCGCCGACGTGTGCGTCCTGGTCGTGGATGCGAAGGACGGAATGCACGTCCAAGACCTGAAGATCGCCAACGACGCCTGGGAGCAGGGCGCCGCGATCATCGTCGCCGTGAACAAGTGGGATCTGATCGAGGAGAAGGAGACCAATACCGCGGCGCGGGGTCAGCGGGACGTGGAGGAGCGGGCGCCCTTCCTGCAGTTCATCCCGTTTCTGTACCTGTCCGCGAAGACCGGCCAGCGGGTGCCGAAGCTCCTCGAGCTCATCCTGGAGGTCGCGGACGAGCGCACCAAACGCGTGCCCACGGCGGAGGTCAACCGGGTGCTCGGAGCCCTCGTGGACCGGCAGCAGCCGCCGCAGCCGGTGGGGGAGTCGGTACGGCTGCTCTACGCGTCGCAGATCGGTACGGCGCCGCCGCGGTTCGCCATCGTGTCCAATCGCCCCGAGGCGATCCCGGAGGCGTACACGCGCTACCTCGTGAACGGCTTCCGGGAGGCGTGGCGGTTCACCGGCTCCCCGCTGAACCTCAAGCTCCGCCGCAGGCGGGAGACCGCCCGCCGATGAACGACTTCGGGCTGGCCGTCATGCTCGTTCTGGCGTACCTGATCGGCGCCACGCCGACGAGCTACATCGCCGGCAGGCTCGGCAAACGCATCGACCTGCGCGAGCACGGCTCGAACAACCTCGGGGCGACCAACGTGTACCGCGTGCTCGGTTGGACGTACGCGATCCCCGTCGGTGTGATCGACATGGTCAAAGGCGCGGTCCCGGTTGCGATCCTTGGCCCCTGGTCCAACGGCCCCGCGTGGTTCACAGTCGCGCTGGGACTGGCGGCGGTGCTGGGCCACATGTTCTCGCCCTACGTGCGCTTTCGCGGCGGCAAGGGCGTGGCGACGGCGGCGGGGATGTTCCTGGCCCTCGCCCCACTGGCCATCGTAATCTCGCTCGCGATTTGGGCCGCCACCCTGTGGCTCTCCGGGTACGTGTCGGTCGCATCCCTCACGGTGGCGGTGCTGTTCCCGCTGTGGGTCCGGCTCACGGCCCCCGAGCAGCCCTACACGTTCTGGGCGAGCGTGGTCCTGGCGCTGCTCATCGTTTACTCGCATCGGCACAATATCGCGCGTTTGCGGCAGGGCACGGAAAACCGGTTCCGCACGAGAAAGGGCATGGCTGTGTGAAGTGCGCGAGCCGCGGCTTTAGCCGCGCACGGCCGTGACGAAGGTCGCCGTGGTTGGCGGCGGCGCCTGGGGCACCGCTCTCGCGGACCTGCTCGCCCGCAAGGGAGACTTCGACACGGTCATCCTCTGGGCGCGCGAGCCCGAAGTGGTGGAGAGCGTGAATCGGGAGCACATGAATCACATGTTCCTCCCCGATGCCGCGCTCGCTCCAGCCGTTGCCGCCGAGGAGGACCTCACGGCGGCGGTGCGTGGCGCTGACGTCGTCGTGTCGGCGGCCCCGTCCCATGCGGTGCGGGACGTCATGACCCGGGCGCGGGGGCAGATCGGTCGCGGCGCGCTGGTCGTGAGCGTGTCCAAGGGTCTCGACCCGGAGCGACTCTCCACCCCGTCGTGCGTGTTGGCCGACGTGCTGCCCAAGGATGCGCCGATCGCCGTTCTGTCCGGCCCCTCGTTCGCCCGGGAGGTGTACGCGCGCCAGCCGACCGCCGTCGTGGCGGCGGCGCGGGAGCACGCGGTCGCTCAGCGGGTGCAGCAGGTCTTCTCGACCGGGTTCTTTCGGGTGTATTCCGCGACGGACATGCTCGGCGTGGAGCTCGCGGGAGCGCTCAAGAACGTCATCGCCCTCGCGGCCGGCATCCTGGAGGGACTCGGGATGGGCCATAACACGCGCGCGGCCCTGATCACCCGCGGGCTCGCCGAGATCACGCGCTTGGGCGTGGCGCTGGGCGCCGAGCCGGCCACCTTCGCCGGGCTCGCCGGGATGGGCGATCTGATCCTCACGGCCACCGGTCCTTTGTCGCGCAACCACCAGCTGGGGGTCGAGCTCGGGGAAGGGAAGCGCCTGGAGGACGCGCTCGCGGGCCGCGCCTCGGTCGCCGAAGGAGTGAACACCGCCCGCTCGGCGGTGACGCTCGCGGAGCGCCACGGCGTCGAGCTGCCGATCGCGCGCGAGGTGGCCGAGGTTCTGTTCCATCGGAAATCGCCCAGCCAGGCCGTGGCCGACCTGATGGAACGGGAGCTCAAACCGGAGCACTGGCGTTGAGCGCCCCGCATCCCGTTCAGGAGTTCTTCTCGATCGGCGAGGTTTGTCAGCTGACCGACCTGAAGCCGCATGTGCTGCGATACTGGGAGAGCCAGTTCCGCTTTTTGAACCCCGCCAAGAACCGGTCCGGCAACCGGGTGTACCAGCGGCGCGAGATCGAGCTGATCATGCTGGTGAAGCACCTGCTGTACACGGAGAAATACACGATTGAGGGGGCGCGCCAGAAGATCGAGCAGTATCGGCGCTCAGGCGAGCTCAAGCCGGAGGCGCGCCGCGCGCTCGCGACGCAGACGGTCAAGGACCTCCGCGCCGATCTCAAGTCGATCCTCGCCATCCTCGAGGGGAACGCATCTCCCAATGCCGGGGCGCGCTGACCGCGCGGTCGCGGTCGTCATCCCCGCCTATCAGGCCGCCGCCACAATCGCCGCAGTCGTCTCCCGGACGTCCCGTGCCGTTCCGGGCGCAACCGTTTACGTTGTGGACGACGGATCAACCGATGGGACGAATGCAGCGGGAAAGGGGAAGGGTGCAACCCTGCTCGTCCATCCGCGCAACCGCGGGAAGGGGGCGGCTCTGGCGACGGGTATCGCGGCGGCCCTCGAGGGCGGGGCCGGTGTCATCATCACGCTCGACGCCGACGGGCAACACCCGCCTGAGGAGATTCCCGGTCTCGCGGCCCCGGTGCTGGCCCGGGAGGCGGACCTGGTGTTGGGTGCCCGGGCACGCAGCCGCGCGATGCCGTGGGCCCGGCGCTGCACCAACTGGCTGTCGGCGGCGCTCGCGTCGCGCATCGGTGGGGTGACGGTTCCGGACGCCCAGAGCGGCTTTCGGGCGCTGTCCCGGGCCGTGGCCCAGGCGGTGCGGCCCGGGGAGCAGGGCTATGATTTCGAGACGGCGTTCCTCCTGGCAGTCCTGGCACAAGGCTTTCGGGTAGGGTTTGTGCCGGTGTCGACGGTCTATGAAGGACGGCCCAGCCACTTCCGGCACTGGGCCGACACGTGGCGACAGGCCCGCGTCTTCACGCGGTACGGTCGGGCGATCATTTTCGGGGCACGATGAACATCCTCATCTCGAACGACGACGGCATTCTGGCCCGCGGCCTGGCCGTGCTGGGCGACGTCTGCGCTGCCTTGGGACAGGTGACGGTGGTCGCTCCCGATCGGGAGCAGAGCGGCACGTCGCACTCGCTCACGTTGCACCGCCCGTTGCACGCCACGCGACGGCCGGACGGTGCCTTTCAGGTGGACGGCACCCCCACCGATTGCGTGCTCCTCGCCATCGGGATGCTGATGCCGCAGAAGCCGGACTTCGTCATCTCCGGGATCAACCACGGCCAGAACATGGGGGAGGACGTGTTCTACTCAGGCACGGTAGCCGCGGCCATGGAGGGCCTCGTGGCCGGCATCCCCAGTATCGCCGTGTCGTACGCCGGGGGCGACCTGGACGTGCTCGAGACGCACAAGGAGGGCCTGCAGTCGTTGCTCAAGCGTATCGTGGAGGTCAAGGACTTCCCGAAGGAGACGCTGCTCAACATCAATCTTCCCGCGCTTCCCGGGGACCAGGTGAAGGGTGTGAAGGTGACGCATCTGGGGAGCCGGGTCTTCAGTGAGGAAATCGCGCTCATGAAGGACCCGTGGGGCAAGGAGATCTATTGGATCGGCGGCGGTCGCATCACCTGGAGCGGCGGCGCCGATTCCGATTTCCGCGCCACCAGCGACGGTTACATATCCGTGACGCCGCTCCACATGGACATGACCAACTACGACCTGATCGAGGTGGTGCGGAAGTGGCTCCCCGGCGACTGACCGGGGCGGCGGATACGTACGCGGGATACCGCGCGCGGCTGGTCGAGACGCTGCGCGGCAGGGGGATCCGCGACCTCGCCGTCCTCAGGGCATTCGCTGAGACACCGCGGCATCTATTCGTGCCGCCGGCGGTGGGGCACCGGGCCTACGAGGACACGGCGCTGCCGATCGGCAACGGCCAGACCATCTCGCAGCCGTTCACGCAGGCCCGCTATCTCGAGGCGCTCCGCCTCAAGGGCAAGGAGCGCGTGCTCGAAATCGGGACCGGCTCGGGGTATCAGACCGCGCTGCTGGCGGCCCTCGCGGGCACGGTCTTCTCAGTCGAGCGCGTGGAGGCGCTCGCCGTTGCGGCGCAGCGGGCGCTGCGCGAGGCCGGGATAGCCAACGTCTCGGTGCTGCTGGGCGACGGGACGTTGGGGTGGAGTGCCTACGCGCCCTACGACGCGATTCTGGTCGCCGCCGGTGGCCCGGAGGTCCCGCCTCCGCTCGTGGAGCAGCTTGCCCCGGACGGCCGCCTCCTGATCCCATTGGGCGAGCACGGCGCGCAGACCCTCACGCTGGTCGAGCGCGTGGGGCAGGGACCGTCCTCGGAGGTCCGCTGCACCCCCCTGGGCGCGGCGCGGTTCGTCCCCTTGCTGGGAGAACACGGCTTCGATGCTTGACTCGTTCATTCAGTGGCTGTTGGACCTGTTCCGCGGGATGGGCTATCCCGGCATCGTGGTCCTCATGGCGGTCGAGTCGTCGATCTTGCCGCTCCCGAGCGAGCTGGTGATGCCGCCCGCGGGCTACCTCGCGGCCAAAGGGGAGATGAACTTCGTCGTGGCGGTCGCCTGCGGCGTGCTGGGGAGCATCCTCGGCGCGCTCGCCAACTACGGGCTGGCCGCCTGGCTGGGGCGCGCCTTTTTCCTGCGGCTGGGCAAGTACGTGCTCATCACCGAACGGGCGCTCGACCGGTCGGAGCGGTATTTCGCGGCCCACGGCGAGATCAGCACGTTTCTGGGTCGCATGCTTCCCGTCGTGCGCCATCTCATCTCGATTCCCGCCGGCATCGCGCGCATGCACCTGGGCCGGTTCGTGGTGTTCACCGGGCTGGGTGCGCTGGTGTGGTGCACCATCCTGACTTGGATCGGTTGGTTCATCGGCAGTCGGGAGGACGTGATCCTGGAGGTGCTCAACCAGGAGGCGAGGCGCTACGCCGCGCGCGCTGTGCTCATCGTGTTGCCGGTGCTGGCGGCGATCGCCGCGGTCTACATCTGGTGGTACCGCCGGCGGGCGGCGCAGGACCGGCAAGAGTAGCGCTACGTGGCCGCCATGCGCTTCGTCGTGCACGGTCGGGTCCAGGGGGTGGGGTTCCGCTGGTGGGTGTGGCGACAGGCGACGCGTCTGGGCCTCCGCGGGCTCGCCCGCAACCTCCGCGACGGGTCGGTGGAGGTGATGGTTGAGGGTTCGGACTCAGGACTGGTGGAGCTGGAGCGTTTGCTTGCGCAGGGCCCGCCCGCGGCACAGGTGGAGCGTGTGGAAAAATCTCAGGTTCCACATGAGGTTCTCATCCCGAACGGCTTTGATATCAAATAGTTGCGAGGTCGGCGCTTGACCCAAGCCATCAGGCTCCAGGAGATCTATCAGGCCATTCGCGACGTCCCCGACTTTCCCAAGCCGGGGATCATGTTCAAGGACATCACGCCGCTGCTGCTCGATCCGGGGCGGTTCCGCCGCGCGCTCGAGCTGATGGCGGCGCCGTTCGGCGGATCCAAGGTTCAGCGCGTTGTCTCGATCGAATCGCGCGGCTTCCTGCTGGGCGCGCCGATCGCGTTGCTGCTCGAGGCGGGACTCGTGCCCATCCGGAAGCCGGGGAAACTCCCAGCGGCGCGAGGTCGAGTGGAGTACACGTTGGAATACGGCACCGACGCACTGGAAATGCACCGCGACGCGGTGGGCCAGGGTGACCGGGTGCTGATCGTGGACGATGTGTTGGCGACGGGGGGCACGGCGGAGGCGGCGGCGAAGCTGGTGCGGGCGCACGGAGCGCAGGTGGTGGGCTTCACGTTCCTGATCGAGCTCGATTTTCTGAAGGGACGGGAGCGGCTCCGGAACGAGCGCGTTGAGGCCTTGCTACACTACGCGTAACCTCGCTACATTACAGGGCTTAGCCCCTGTAGCTCAGGTGGATAGAGCAGCGGTTTCCTAAACCGTTGGCCGGGTGTTCGAGTCACCCCAGGGGCACTGGGGGGACCGGAAAAAGAATAAAAACGTAGCACAGAGGCGTTGCATTGAAAGGCGTGAGCGCATGGCGACGACGGTAACGACGGCGGGACGCGCGGCGGTTGGGGAGTCCAACGCGCTGACGTGGCTCACTGGCTGGATCAGGAGTCACAAGCAGGTAGCGACCTACCTCGCGGTGGCGCTCGTCGTCGCTCTGGGGCTCTTCGCGTGGAGCTTCTTGACCGCGAAGACCGCGGAGCGCAGTGCCGGTCGCCAAATCGCGCAGGCGCGCCTCGCGCTCGATTCGAAGAACTACCCGCTCGCAGCCAGCGTATTGTCGCAAGTGGTGGAAAACTTCTCCGGGACCCACGCGGCCCAGGAGGCGAGCATCCTGCTCGCGCAGGCCCGGCTGGCGCAGGGCCAGACCCAGCAGGCGATCGACGTCCTCCAGCGGTCCGCTCCCAAGGCCGACAAGTACTTCAGAGCGCAGAGCTACGCCTTGCTCGGTGCGGCCTACGAGAACGCGCTCCGGCCCAAGGAGGCCGCGACCGCCTACGAGACGGCCGCCGCCGCGGCTCTGTACCCGTTCCTCCGGGCCCAGTTTCTCTCGGACGCCGGGCGGGCCTGGCTCGCCGCGGGCGATACCGCCAAAGCGCTCGCCGTATACCGGACGATCGCGGAAAAGCTGGACTCCACGACTGCCGCCGGGGAAGCAAAAGTCCGCCTCGGGGAGTTGACCAAGGGAAGCGGTCATCCGTGATCTCTCGAGCACAACGACTTCGTATAAGATATGTTATGTTAAGCTGAAGCGGCAACGAATGTGGAGAAGCACGTCAGTTAATCACACCCCGTACCACGAGCCTCGCCTCCCCTCCCAGCCACACGTCGTCATACAGCCCCGCTTCGGTCTTTCGCGCCCGGATCTCGAGCCGCCTAGCGCTCCTGGTCCAGAACGTGATCGGGAGCTTGGCGAGGCCCCAGTCGGCAAGCGCGCAGGCCGCGGCTACGGCCCCCGTCCCGCACGCCAGGGTCTCGTCTTCCACACCGCGCTCGTAGGTCCGCATGCGCCATTCGGACGCCCGAGCGGCTGGGGAGATGAAGTTCACGTTGGCTCCGGCGGGCCCCAGCGCCGGGTCGGACCGAAGCAGTCTGCCGCGAGTCACGACGTCAATCAGCTCGACGTCGTCCACGAGGACCACGAGGTGTGGGACTCCCACCGTGCCCAGCACCGCCTGCCGCTCCGCGGGCGCGGTCGCCAGGCCCGGCACGGGTGCCGGCGGGAGGACCGGCGCGAGGTGCAGCTCCGCGCGCTCGCCATCGGGCGTGCAGCGACTCTCGTACGTGGCGGCGTCGGTCTCGAGGGTCATGCGCTGGGGGTTCGCAAACCCCAATCGGGCGGCGAGGCGCGTGCTGCACAGGGCGGCGTTCCCGCACATCGCTGCGCGCGAACCGTCCGAGTTGAAGTAGACCATGCGAACGATGTCCGGCTCCGATCCGGGCCCGACGAACACGAGCCCGTCGGCGCCGACGCCGGTGCCCCGCGCGCACACCGCCCGGATGTCCTCGACGGACCAGTCGGCGGGCGTCGTGTGCCGGCCGTCGACCATGACGAAGTCGTTGCCCGACCCCGTCATCTTATAGATCGTGGTCCCGACTAGATGCGGCCGAACCAGGCCATCAGTCTGAGCCGGGGGACCATCCACACGGCTTCCCGCACGATCGCCCGGTTCATCTTGCTTTGCCCCTCGGTTCGGTCGACGAACACGATCGGGATTTCCTTCAGGGTGAACCCTTTGCGCCATGCCCTCACGCTCATTTCAATCTGAAACGCGTACCCGTTGGACCGCACCCGCGACAGGTCGATCGTCTCGAGCACCCGCCTGCGAAAGCACTTGAACCCTCCTGTCAGGTCCCAGATCCGCAGGCCCGTGAACCAGCGGGCGTAGATGTTCGCACAGTATGATAGCAACAACCGCCCCATCGGCCAGTTGACGACCGTCACCCTCCCGTTCAGGTAGCGCGAGCCGAGCACCAGGTCGGCCTGGACGACCGCCTTGAGAAACTCCTTTAAGTGTACCGGGTCGTGGGAGAAGTCCGCGTCCATCTCGAACACGTAGTCGTAGCCCCGCCCCAGCGCCCACCGAAAGCCGGTGATATAGGCGGTGCCGAGGCCGAGCTTCCCTTCCCGGTGCAGCACATGGACGCGGGGCTCGGTCGCGGCCAGCGCATCGGCGATCTGTCCGGTGCCGTCCGGGGAGTTGTCATCCACCACCAGGATCTCGAGACGGGGGTCCTGCGCCAGGACTTGCGGCACGAGGCTGGGGACATTCCCAGCCTCGTTGTAGGTGGGGATGACGACCAGCGCCCGCTCACCCATGCGGGGCCCGCCAGGGGAGCACCACGGCCGCGAGCAGCGCGATGAGGAGCGCGGCGAGCGACGCGATAGTCACCGTCCGGCCCAGCTCGTAGAGCTTCGAGCGGAACGTGAGGTCCACCACCTTGGCACCGGCCGGGACTGCCACCGTGATCAGGCTGTAGTCCCCCCGCAGCACCTGGGCCGGCCGGCCGTCGGCACTGGCCTCCCAGTCGGGATACCAGTTCTCGGCGATCAGTAGGTAGCCCGGTTGAGGGGGAGCGGGGTCGAGCGTCACGGTCATGCGTCCCGGTTGCCACGCGGTCACCGCGGCGCGCGACGGGCTCGGCGGAGGCAATTCCATCTGCTTCAGAGGCTCCGGCGTGATCGGCTGATCGTTCGTGAGGAGCACGATCCGGGAGAAGTCCATGCGCGGATGGAGCAGCGTCGGGATGATGGCCGCCGAGTCCACCTTGATCGCCGCGGGAACCACGCGGGCGTAGGGCGCCGGAGCCAAGCGCTCGAACAGATTGACGCGCGCCCCCTCGAAGATCGTCACCGAGTCGAGCACGCGGCGGAAGCCGGGAATCGAGTCGAGGGTCTGGGCACCCGCCGGCAGGATCGCGTAGCGCACCGCCCACAGGTCCCACAGCGGCAGGACACCTAGGTTCCTCCATTCATTCTTACCGCCCCACAACTCGTCGTAGTACCGCAGCTCGTTGCCGTGGTACCCGAACAGGTCGGGGATGTCGAATGCCATCAACGCAGACCCGGGATAGGCGCCCGGGCCCGGCGGATTGAAGACGCGGTATGGAAGCGGGGTCGCGGTGATGCGGTCGATCACCTGGTCCCGGCCGTACGGTTTCGTGTACCTCCAGAAGTTGCGGGCATTGAGCCACAGGTCTGTCCCGACGACGAGGATGAGGGCCAGCGCGCCCAGCCGCGGCGTCAGGCGGCCCTGTGCGGGGCCGAGCGCGGCCGCCGCGGCGGTGAGCGCCAGTCCGCTCGTTACCGCTCCCCACAGGATCGCGGACTGATCGGCGCCGGCCGCGGTTGCCTTCGCGGCGGCGAGCGTCTCGGCGATGTGGCCGAACACGCCCGTGATCCCGAGCAGGGCCACGATCCCACCGATGATCAGCGCGGGCGTCATCACGCGCCTGCCCTCTCCCTTGAGTGCGCGCTCGACGCCTAACCCCGCGAACATGGCCGTAACGAGCGCGACCACGTAGAAGGCCATGCCGGGAGCCCGGGTCTTCTTCACCAGCGGCATGACTGCCCACCAGAGCTTAAAGAATGGCGTGCCCGCGCCGAGGCTGATCAACAGGAACAGGAGCCCGATCCCGCCGGCCCAGAGGACGAGCCGTCGCCGCTCGGGCACGGTCACGCCCAGCGCGGCGAGCGCCACGACCGGCAGGCCGAGATACTCCGAATGAAGCTTGAGGGGATTTGAGCCCCAGTATGTCCCCTCCCCGGTCGAGCCAACAAAGTTCTTGAGGAAGAACTCGAGAACGTGGTTCCACGGGATCGCGAACGAGGTGGAACCCTCGAATCCGTGGTAGCCCTGCGCGCGAGGCGAGAACGGGATGTACTCGAAGAACGGCAAGATCTGTATGGCGGCGACCCCGAAGCCGATCAGCACGGCCGCGAGCGCGAGCCCGAGCCGCAGCACGCGCTCCCCTCCTCCGCTGTCACCCGCCTCCTCGAACGTGAGGTAGAGCGCGAACAATCCGGCGGCGATGAGCGAGTAGTACGCGAGCTGGAAATGACCCAGCAAGGTGAGCCCGGTCGCCGCGGCCAGCAACGGATACCCCTGCCAGCGGCGGTCACGCAGGGCCAGCACCAGGGCCAGCAGGATGAGCGGCAACATCGTCGAGGCGAACAGCTTGCCGTCGTGTCCCGGGGATGGATACGACGCGATCAATCCTGACAGCTCGTAGGCCAGCCCGCCGATCACCGAGCCGGTCCACCCGACGCGCAGGCGCCGCAAGAGCAGGTACGTGAACAGCCCGGCGAGGATGTAGTGCAGTGAGAAGCTCAAGTTGCCCGCTGTCGTGACCGGAACCACGAAGCGCAACAGCCAGGTGGGATAAAAGATGTCCCCGCTTCCCGCGGCCACGAACGGCATGCCGCCGAAGATTTCCGGATTCCACAGCGGGAGGTGGCCGCTCCGCTTGAACCACTCGGCGCTCCAGGAGTGGAACGGCAAGCCGGCGGTGTACTGGTCGCTCCACGGGCTCGCGAGCCACATCCCCGCGAACATGGGAAGCGAGAGCAGCAGCGGCCACAGGGTGAACGCGGCGGCCGCGATCAGCGTGGGGCGACGCGGTTCGTACGGGGGTGGCGCCGCGGGGGTCGAGGGCTCAGGATGACTCACTGGACGGACTCCTGTGGACGGTGCCGGAGCGGGAGCGTCAGCAAGGCGGCCGCAGCCTCCGTCAGTGTGAGGAGCACGCGCGACGCGACGCTCACGGCGACCGCCCCGCCGCTCCCGAGGAACGGCGCCAGCAGCCCGACCAGCACGAGCTCGCGGACCCCGACCCCGCCGGGCGCGAACAGGGCCAGCAGGCCGAGAATGTAGCCCAGAGTGAACGCACCGATAGCCGTGGTGAGTGGGAGGGGAGCGTCGGGGAGCAGCCCTCGAGCGAGCATCCACAGCGCCGCTCCGTACGTACCCCAGCTGAGCACCGTGAGGATGGTGCCGGCGAAGACGGCGGACGGGGCGAGTGGCTCCAGGGGGGCCAGGGCGTTCACCACGCGGCCCAGCCAGAGGGCGGTGGGACGCCAGACGAGCACCAGGATGGTAGCGACGGCCGCGAGGCCGGCGAGCGCCAGGCGGAGCGGCGGTGCGCTGTGGGGGGTCACCGCCGCCACGACCGCCACCCCGCTGCCGAGCGACACGGCCTGGATCACGAAGGCGGACGCTGCTGCCGGGCCCGGCTCGACGCCGGCGCGCTGGGCCAGGACCACCAGGCCGGCCACGCTCCACACCTTCCCGGGGACGTAGCGGCCCAGGTTGGCGACGCTCCACGTGCGGGCCGCCGGGCCGAACGCGAGTCGCTGACCCCAGCCGGCCAGGATGCGGCGCCAGGACTCCACCTGCATCACGTACGTCAGGAACACCAGGACGACGGACCCCGCGATCCACCCCGGCGCGATCGCGAGCGTGACATGGAGCGAGCGAAACTCCGACCAGTTCCGCGCGATCGACCGGCCCACGAAGGCCACGACCGCCAGTGTGACGAGGCCCTGAGCGGCCCAGAGCCACCGCCGCGCGTTTGTCAGCTCAGTCCTTGACGAACTTGTAGGCGACTGACCGCGCGAGCATCCACCAGGGCGCGGGAATTGGTGGATAGAAGTACGTGCCGCCCCAATCGACGAGGCGGAACCCGTTCATCTCGCCCAAGCGGCTGATCGTCTGACGCGTCCAGCTGTAGATGTGCCCCTGCCTGTCCGGAACGCGGAAGAGGTTCCAGATGATCTCCTTCACGTGATAGGGATTGGGCACGGAGACCATCCACACGCCCCCGGGCCGAAGCACTCGATGGATCTCGCCTGCCGTACTGTACGCGGTCGGCGTGTGTTCGAGGACCTCGACCATGAAGACGTAGTCGAACGAAGCATCGGGAAACGGAAGCCCGCTCGTGATATCGTGAATCAAGATGTCGGGGGAGGCGAACTCGGGCGCGATGTCGAGCCCCTGATACTTGACGTCGCGCGGTAGGTACTTGCGGAGATCGCCGTTGCGTGAGCCGATGTCGAGCACCGCGCTGCCGGGGCGTACCTGTGCCAGCTGCATGTGCTTGCGAAACCGCATGCGCTCCTCGCCGGCGTTCCGCCAGTCGTGGCGGGCGCGGTAGAACTCGGTGAGCTCGGGTGACGACGGAGCAATTCGATGGGCCATGGGTCGGAAAATTACCATGGCCGCAAACCCCTGGAAAGTCGTAGCTTTGGGCAGCCTCCATGCGCATCCTCCACGTGGTCACCGCGTTCCCGCGCACGCCGGACGATGTGATCGTACCGTGGCTCGTGGAGCTGCTCAAGCGACTCCGAGCCGCCGGACACGAGGTGGAAGTGTTCACCTCGTCCTTTCAGGGCGCCCCGGACCAGGTGGTGAGCGGGATTCCCGTGCACCGGTTCCGGTACTTCCCGCGCCGCTGGGAGAACCTGACGCACGAGGAAGCGGCGCCCGACCGGATGAAACGCTCCCTGCTCTACCGGCTCATGCCGGCCTCCTTCGTGCTCGCCGGCATGGTGGCGATCTGGCGTCTGTGTCGCCGAACCCGGTACGACGTCATCCACGTACACTGGCCGCTGCCGCTGGCGCTGTTCGGATGGGCGGCGCAGCGGGCCCGTCCCGCGCGCCTGGTGACGACGTTCTACGGCGTGGAGCTGCGGTGGGTGAAGGGTGCCCTGCCCTTTCTGAAGGGCTTTCTGGCGTGGGCCGCGCGACGCTCGGACCGCGTGGTCGCCATCTCCAACTATACCGCAGGCGAGCTGCGGGAGCTCGCCGACGTGCCCATCGAAGTGATTCCGTACACCACGTCGCTTCCCGACGTGGCGCCCGTCCCCGCGTCGGCGGCTCAGGACGGCACCGGTCCGGTGCTCTTCGTGGGCCGACTGGTGGAGCGCAAGGGCGTGGCGCATCTCATCGAGGCGATCGCGCGGCTGGGGCCTGCCGAGGGGGCGCCGCGGCTCGAAATCGTCGGCGAGGGGCCCGAGCGTCCCGGGTTGGAGGCGCTGGCCCAGCGACTCGGCGTCGCCAATCGCGTGGTGTTCCGAGGCAAGATTCCGGCGGACGAGCTCCAGGCGAGCTACGCGCGGGCCGCGGTGTGCGTGCTGCCGTCGGTGCTCGACGCCCGGGGGGACACGGAGGGGCTCGGCGTGGTCCTGCTCGAGGCGATGAACCACGGGACCCCGGTGATTGCGAGTCGCGTCGGCGGCATTCCGGACATCGTGGAAGACGGCGTGTCGGGGCTGCTGGTGCCGCCGGGAGACGCGGACGCGCTGGCCGCGGCGATCCGCCGGGTGCGCGACGACCCTGCCCTGGCGCGCGAGCTGGGTGAGGCCGGCCGGCGCCGGCTGCTCGAGCAGTTCAGCTGGCCGGCGATCGTGCAGCGGTGGCTGGATGTTTACACGGGGCTCGTGACCCGGCCCCGCTAGGCGCTCCCGCGGCCGACCGGCGGGGGGGTTGCATCGTCGGGTGCGCGGAGCCGCAACTGGTCCGTCTCGCGCTGCAGGCCCCGCATCTCCTCCCGCATGCCGGCGAGCATCTCTCCCACGAAGCCGAAGCCGAACAGGATCAGCCCCGCGAGCACGAGCAGCAGCACGAGGTAGAGAAATGCCCGGTTGCCCTGGTGCAGCGCGTAGCGCTCGATCAGGGCGTACACCCCTACCAGGAATCCGAGGAAAATCAGCACCGCCCCCGACACCCCGAAGAACAGCATCGGCTTCCGGCCAAAGCGCAGCTGGAACCAGACGGAGACGAGGTCCAGCACGCCCACGGGAATGCGCCCGATGCCGAACTTCGACTTCCCCGCCCGCCGCGGCTGGAGCGGGACCGGGCGCTCGGCCAGCCGGAACCCCTGTGCGGCGGCGATGACCACCATGAAGCGATGCCAGTCCGGCCGCCTCGTCAGGCCATCCATCACCTCGCGCCGATACGCTTTCACCGAGTTCAAGTCGGTGACCCGGACGCCGAACAGCCAGCGGCACAGCCCGTTGTACACCCACGAGACGAACCGCTTCTCGTAGTGGCCCTGTTTCGTGCCGGTGACCACGTCGGCCGCGTCGTCGAGGATGGGCTGCACGAGGCCGGGAATGTCGCTCGGACGGTACTGCAGGTCGGCGGGATAGAACACGAGCACCCGACCGCGGGCGGCGTCGGCGCCCGACGCGAGGGCGTCGGCAATACCGCGCTGGCTGCGGTGGGTCACGACCCGCAGGAAGGGATGCCGGGCCGCGAGGTCGCGCAAGGTGTCCGCGGTGCCGTCGCGGCTGCCGTCGTCGATCACGACGACCTCGCACGGATAGGGCAGCGGCAGCAGCGCCTCACGCGCCTGGCGCACGAATTCGGGCAAATTCTCGGCCTCGTCCTTCGCGGGGACCAGGACGCTCACCTCGGGGAGAGCCGCGCCGGTGGCGAGGCTCACAGCCGCTTGCGCATGCGGGCCGGGAGGATGCTCAGCTGGTCGCGGTATTTCGCCACGGTCCGCCGCGCGATCTTGACGCCCTTCTGCGCGAACATCTCCACGATTTGCTGGTCGGTGAGCGGGTTCTTGGGATCCTCGTCGGCCACCATCTTCTGAATTTGCGCGCGGATGGAGCGGGCACTCGCGTCTTCTCCGGTGGTGGTCGAAAGGCCGCTCGAGAAGAAGAACTTGAGGGGCAGGAGGCCCCGGGGCGTCTGAACGTACTTCTCGTTCGTCACGCGACTCACGGTGCTCTCGTGCATGCTGATGACGTCGGCGACCTCGCGCAGGGTGAGCGGCTTCAAGTACTCGACGCCCTTCTCGAAGAACTCGCGCTGGCGATCGACGATGAAGTTCATGACCTTGAGCATCGTCTGACGACGCTGCTCGATCGCCTGGATCATCCAGTGCGCGCTGTTCATGCGCTGGTTGATGAAGTCCTTGTTCTCGCCCTGGAATTTCTTCTTGTCACGCGCGATGTCCTGATAGGTCTTGGAGATCCGCAGCCGCGGCAGCCCGGAGTCGTTCAGGAACACCTTGTATTGCCCGTCGATCTTCTCGACGACCAGGTCGGGGATGATGTACGCCTCGTTGGCCGAGGAGTGCTGCAGGCCGGGCTTGGGATCGAGCTTGGCCAGCTCGTCGGCGACCTTCTGCACCTCGGCGGCGTCGAGACCGAACCGCTTGCCGAGATCGCTCCAGCGGTGCGCCTTGAGATCCTCGAAGGCGTCGCGCACCAACCGGTAGGCGAGGGTATCGGTTTCGCTCCGGGACTCGAGCTGCAGCATCAGACATTCGCGCAGGTCCCGGGCGCCGACCCCCGGAGGGTCGAGCTTCTGAATGATGCGGAGCATCTCCTCGGCGTCGGCCAGCGTGTACGGCTGGGCGGTGACATCGTGCTCCGATTCGTCGGCGTGGGCCTGGAGCACCTGATTCACGCCGTTCACGATCTCCTCGAGGGTGGCCCCGAGGTAGCCGTCCTCCGCGATGTTCCCGATGAATTCTTCGGCAAGGAGCTGCTGGCGGGGCGTGAGGTCGAGCAGCCGCATCTGCTCGCGCAGGTGATCCGCCAGGTCCTTGGTGTCGACCGGCACGGGCTCGACGTACTCGCGGGCTTCGCTCATGTCCCGCGGCGGGGCGCCTTGGTCGCCGCCGTCGTCCAGCAGGATCTCCTCCCAGTTGGGTTCGTCGTTCTTCTCGGCTTCCTTCTTGTCCTCCTTGGCCTCCTCCGCCAACGGCACTTCCGTCTCGTCCTCCGGCTCGAGCAGCTCGAGGAACGGATTGCCGAGCAGTTCCTGCTTGAGGTGCTGCTGCAGGTCGAGCAGCGGCATGTATAACAGATCCATCGCCTGATACAGCCGCGGATTGATCCGCAGCTGCTGCGACAGGGCCGCGTGCTGCTGCAGGCCGGTCTTCATGCCGCCTGGGTGAGACGCGCGCGCAGGCGCGCGGTGAGGGTGGGCCCGAGGTACAGGTTCGCGACCCGGTCGTCGAACACCAGCTCGCGGACGGTGCCCGCGACCTGCACCTTGCCTTCGAACATGATGTAGGCGCGGTCTACGATATCGAGCGTCTGCTCCACGTTGTGGTCGGTGATCAGCACGCCGATGCCGCGGTGGCGCAGGCCGGCCACGATGGTCTGAATGTCGTGCACCGCGATCGGATCGACGCCGGCGAACGGCTCGTCGAGCAGCATGAACTTGGGCTCGGTGACGAGCGCGCGGGTGATCTCGAGGCGGCGCCGCTCGCCTCCCGAGAGCTGGAACCCCTTCTGCCGCCGCAAATGCTTGATCGCCAGCTCGTCGAGCAGCCGCTCCAAGCGCTCGCGACGCTCCGCGTCCCCCAGCGGCAAGGTCTCGAGGATAGCCCGAACGTTGTCCTCCACGCTGAGCTTGCGGAACACCGACGGCTCCTGGGCCAGGTAGCCGATCCCCATCCGCGCCCGGCGGTACATCGGCTCCGCCGTGATGTCGCGTCCGTCGAGCCCGATGTGCCCACCGTCGGGCCGGATCAGGCCGGTGATCATGTAAAAGGTCGTGGTCTTCCCCGCCCCGTTGGGCCCCAACAGGCCGACGATCTCGCCCTGCGCGAGCTGCACGCTCACGTCGTTCACCACCGGGCGACCCTTGTAGGCCTTCAGCAACCCGGTCGCGGTGAGACTGCTGCCGCCGCTCACCGCCGGGTGGTCGCCGCCCGCCGGCTCGGCCCGCGCGAGCGCGCGCTCGGCAGCGTCGAGCAGCCGATCGGCGATACCCGCGCGGTCGGCGGCGATCTCCCACCAGGCCTCCCCCGTGAAGGCGATGGGGGCCGTGTCCCCCAGGGCGGCCGCCGGGTACGTCACGACTTTCATCAGCGCGAGGCGGGGCAGCACCGACGTGCGCAGGCTGGTGCGAAACTCCTCGACCGACAGCCCCCCCAGCTCTGGCAGACCCGCCTCACGGGAGTGCGCGCGGAGCGTGAGGAACTCCTCGCGGTAGGCGATCGCCAGGTCGCTGAAGGCGGCGTGGCCCTGCTCGTCCGCCACGCGGGCGAGCGCGGCGGCGGCGAGCGGGAGCGACGAATCCCGTGCGGCGATCAGGTCGACGAGGTGCCGGGAGTAGACGGGCGGGGTCATGGGCCGGGCTTCTTTTTCGTCGTAGCCGTCGTCTTGGTAGTGTCCGTCTTCTTCGTCGTGTCCGGGGCCGGCGGCCGCGGCTCGAGCTGGACGCCGTCGGCCTGTCCGGTCACGGTCACCCGGTCGATCTTGTCGCCCTTCAGCACGACGTCGATGACCTTGCCGCGGGAGTAGTTGAGCGACGAGCCCGTGGAGTCGTGCTCGCTCGCCAGATGCGTGAAGGAGCGGGCCGAGCCCCGTGCAATGAGTCGATGCAGCGTGGTCCTCGGCGTCCCGGTTGAGTCGGCGACCTGGGCCCAACGCGCCGTGAGCGAATCACCGGCGATCCAGTTGACCTCGGGCGTCGTGGTGGAGTCCCGTTTTGGGGACTCCTTCTTCGACGTCGAGTAGGCGTGCCCAAAGGCGCGCGCTTCGGTGAGCACTTCATCGGGGAGATCGAGGGCCAGGGAGTCGGCCTGGATCGTGTTGAGCGTGGAGACCGCGCGCGCCCGGACCGAGTCCTTAGGGCCCCAGGCGAAGGCCTGCTGCAGCTTCTTCCGGTCCAGGTGCAGGTGGATCGTGTCCGCCGTGAGGCGCCAATCGGCCCCGGTCGCCACGCCGTCGCCGAGCGCTTTCACGAGGCGGATCTCCCGCCCCTGGAGCCCGAGCTCGATGCGCGTGCCGGTGAGCGCGTAGGGCCGGGCGCTCTTTCCTTCCACCCGGGGTTTGCCCACGAGCACGGCGAATCCGGTCGCCTGGTCGAGCTGCATCGAGTCGCCGCGGGCCGCGAAGTCGCTCCGGTCGATGGTCACCTGCCCGCCTCCCCACATGCGGTCGTTCCCCTTGAAGCGCACCCGGTCGGCCACGATGACGTAGGGTTCCCCTCCCCCGGAATCCGCGCTCGAGCGGTAGTCGATGGTCGGGCGACCCGATGCGTACATCTCGAGCGTGTCCCGCACACCCTTCGCCGCGCGGTAGTACGTCAGGTTGGGGCCGCGCAGCACGGATCCGGTGTTCCGATTCACCGCGACGACGTTCTTGTGTGCTTCGAGCCGCTCCTGGCGCAGGAAATAGGCGGCGGTCGTTGCATCGAGGGTGATGGCGGTGTCCCGGATGCGTACCGGGCTTTTCTGGCCGATCATGTCGAAGCGACCAAGGCCGGCGAACCAGGCCACACTATCGGAGGCGAGCGAGGTCCCGGTCCCCCTGCAGTGCGCGAACACGCCGCCGCCGGCAAAGACGTTCGTCTCGCCCTTGCGCACCTCCACCTGCTGCCCCTTGCCGAGGATCGAATCAATTTCCACGACGCACGGTCGACCGCGGCCGGTGTCGGCCGCGGGTTGCTGCGAGAAGGAAGCGACAAGGAGCACGGTTGCCATCATTGGTTCGGGAGCGTGAACTTGCCGCCGGTGCCCCTCGGGCGGATCGCGGTCACGACCTTGAAGTCCGGATCCGAGGTGAAGCCCTCGCCCTCGATGTGACGCGTTGGCTCGTCGAATACGAACGGCTGATCGGAGCTCACCTGGTTCCGTGCCTGGTTGTAACGCAACACCGCGGTCCGGAGCTTCGCCCCGTCGACGCGGATGACGACCACGTTCCCCCGCGCCTCCATGTCGCCGCCCCGCCAGTGGTACGTGCCTTCACGGGACGTGAGCGTCGACGTCTGGGCCCCGCGCACGTCGTAGAACGTGATGTCGACGTTGCGGAGCTCGGCCGTCTGCGACGGAGAATAGAAATATGCCGTGTCGGCCCGCACCTGCGCCCGCTGGACCCCCATGTTGGTTACGTAGTGCGACATGCCGAAGTGCACCTGGTCGGCCGAATCCGGGGCGGCGATGGTCGCCGTCGGCTTGATGCCGGTTTCGCAGGCGGCGGCAAGCAGCGCGAGAGCCGGGACCCACCTCATGCGGCCCCCGCCTTCATGAGATCATGCAAGTGGACCATGCCGACCAGTTTGCGCCCGCCGTCGAGCACGGGCAGAGCCATGATGCCGTGCTGCTCCATGACGCGCACCGCCGCGCCGGCGATCTCGGTCGGGGTGGTGGTCTTCGGCGTCCGTGTCATGACGTCGGTCACCGGGATGTCGAGGAAGTGGTCGGTCTTCTCCATGAGCCGGGTGAGGTCCCCCGCCGTGACCACTCCCTGGAGGCTTCCCTGCCGGTCCACGACCGCCACCGTGCCACGCCTCTCGGCGAGCAAGACGACGCATTCGCGCATCGGACGATCGGGCAACAGGGTCGGCAGGTCTTTCGTGAGCATGACGTCGGCGACGCGCAGCAGCAAGTTCCGGCCAAGCGTGCCGCCCGGGTGAAAGGCGGCGAAGTCCTCCCGCCGGAAGCGCTTCTCTTCGAGCAGCGTCACGGCGAGGGCGTCACCCAACGCGAGCGCGACCGTCGTGCTCGCCGTAGGGGCGAGCGTCTCGGGGCAAGCCTCTTCCGCCACGCCCGCGTCGAGGACGACCTCCGCTTGCCGCGCGAGAACCGAATCGGGATCGCCCGTCATCGCGATGATCGGCACGCCCAGACGCTTCAGCTGGTTCACGAGCCCGAACAGGTCGTCCGACGTGCCGCTCTTCGACAACAGGATGGCGACATCGTCCCGGCCAACGATTCCCAGGTCTCCATGCAGTGAATCCACGGGGTGGAGAAACGAGGCGGGTGTTCCTGTGGAGGTGAAGGTCGCGGCGATCTTGCGGGCGATCAAACCGGACTTGCCCACGCCGGACACGATGACCCGACCTTTCGCGGCGGCGAGCAGCCGTACGGCCGTCGCGAACGGGGACCCCAGCCGCTCGGCGACCCGGCGGATGGCCTCGGCTTCGAGGGCCAGCACGCGGCGCCCGCGCTCAGCGAGTTCGCTGGGCTCCGTGCGGGACATCGCCACGCTCCAAGAAGTATTTCGTGAGCAGGCCCTGCCACTCGCCCCGGGCCTGGAGGATCAGCTCGGCCACTTCCCTTACCGCGCCCTGGCCTCCGGGCACCGTCGTCACCAGCCGGGCGGCCGCCTTCACCTCCGCCACCCCGTTCGCCACGGCGATCGGGAGCCCGACGCGCTTTAATACCGGGAGATCCGCGAGGTCGTCGCCGACGAAGGCGCAGTCCTCCCAGGCGAGCCCGCGCCGCTCGAGCAGCGCCGCGAACGCGGGGAGCTTACGCGCGGTTGGATCCTGAATCACCTCGTCCACCTCGAGCTCGCGCGCGCGCAGCGCCGTGGCGGCTGATTCCCGCCCGGACAGCCACACAACGGCGAGTCCGGCGGTGCGGAGCATCCGGACGCCGAGGCCGTCCTGGATGTGAAAGCGCTTGAATTCGACCGGGTGATCGCCGACCATCCCGACGTAGATGCCATTGTCGGTCAGGACGCCGTCGACATCGAAGCCGACGAGCTTCAGGCGCCGGGCGACGGCAGCATCGAGCATGGTCACTTTCGGGCGCGGGCGAGGGGCGCCGCTGGACCGTCGCTCCTGACACCCACCCCGCCCTGCCCCCTGAGCGCGGTCGGCGCGGCGCCCCTCGCCCGCTGCCAGACGTCCAGCGCGACGCTCACGATGCTAACCAGTTGGTCCAGCGGGATCATGTTCGGCCCGTCGGACGGCGCGCGGTCCGGATCGGGATGCGTTTCGAGGAAGAAGCCGTCCGCGCCCGCGGCGGCCGCGGCGTAGAGCAGCGGAGGGATGAAGTCGCGCAGGCCGCCGCTCGAGCCCTCCGGTCCCTGCCCCGGCTGCTGCACCGCGTGCGTCCCGTCGTACACGACCGGCGTCCCGCACGCGCTCCGGAGCCGCGCGAAGTTGCGCATGTCGACCACGAGGTCGCCGTAGCCGAAGAAGGTGCCCCGCTCGGTCACGGCGATCTCGGGCGCTCCGCCCGCGCGGACCTTCTCGACCGCTCCGGCCATTCCCTCGGGCGCCATCCACTGCCCCTTTTTCACGTTCACGGCGCGCCCGGCGCGGCCGGCCGCGACGAGCAGGTCGGTTTGACGGCAGAGGAATGCGGGGATCTGGAGTACGTCCGCGACTTGCGCGGCGGCGGAGACCTGGCCGGTTTCATGGACATCGGTGAGAATCGGCAGGCCGGTCGCGGCTCGGACTTTTGCGAGCGCCGCGAGCCCGCGCTCGGGCCCCGGCCCCCGCGCCCCTTGCAGCCGCGACCGGTTCGCCTTGTCGTAGGACGCCTTGTAGATCACGTGCAGCCCGAGCTTCACCGCGAGCTCGGCGAGGGCCTCGCCGACCCGCAGGTTCAGGTCGTCGGACTCGACGACGCAGGGCCCCGCAATGAGGAACGGGGACGCGCCCGCCCCGAAGTGCTGCGCCATGTCAGTCGCGGCGGCCGGCGAGCTGAGACGACCGCTCTGCCTGGGCGAGGGGCGCCGCGCCCCTGGCGCGGCGCTGCTGGCGCGCCGCGCCCACGAAGCCGGCGAACAGAGGGTGTGGCCGGGTGGGTCGGGACTTGAGCTCGGGGTGGAACTGGCAGCCGATGAACCAGGGATGATCGGGAAGCTCGATCATCTCGACCAGCGAGCCGTCGGGGGAGAGCCCGGCGCACCGCATCCCGTATTCGGCGAGCACGTCGCGGTAGGCGTTCGACACTTCGTAGCGGTGCCGATGCCGCTCGCTCACCTCGAGCGCTCCGTAGGCCTGCGCCACTCGGGAACCCGGGCGCAGCTTGCAGGGATACGCCCCCAGGCGCATCGTGCCGCCCATTTCCTGAATGCCTTCCTGCGAGCGCATCAGCGCGATCACCGGGTTCTCGCACTCGGGCGCGAACTCACTCGAGTTGGTGTCGGGCAGCTTGACGACATCGCGCGCGAACTCGATGATCGCCGTCTGCAATCCGAGGCAGATCCCGAGGAACGGCAGCTTGTGCTCGCGCGCCCAGCGGATCGCCTCCAGCATGCCCTCTACCCCGCGTACGCCGAAGCCCCCGGGCACGAGCAAGGCGTCGTACCCGCCGAGCAGCTCGCCCGCGGCCGCCTGATCGGTGAAGCGGTCGGACGAGATCCACTCGATCTGCACGCCGCATTCGTGCGCGATGCCGCCGTGCACGAGCGCTTCGTGGATGCTCTTGTAGCTGTCCGCGAGCTCGGTGTACTTCCCCACCACGGCGATCCTTACCCGGTCGGCCGGGTTCAGGATCTTGTCGACCATCTGCGCCCACGCGCGCAGGTCGGGCTCCTTGGTCTCGAGATGCAACCGCATGCACACTTCCCGGTCGAGCCCCTGGTCGTGCAGCTTGAGCGGGATCTCGTAAATCGACTTCACATCCGGGCTCTCGACCACGCAGCCGAAGTCCACGTTGCAGAACTGCGCGATCTTGCGTTTCAGCTCTTCCGAGAGCGGCCGCTCGGTGCGGCACACCAGGATGTCGGGCTGGATCCCGATCTGCATCAGCTCCCGGACCGAGTGTTGGGTCGGCTTGGTCTTGAGCTCGGCAGTGGCGGCGATGAAGGGGACGAGGGTGAGGTGGATGAACAGTGTATTGTCGCGGCCGACTTCCTGGCGGAACTGGCGGATCGCTTCCAGGAACGGCAGCGATTCGATGTCACCCACCGTGCCGCCGATCTCCGTGATCACGACGTCGTGGTCGGGTGCCAGCCGCCGAATGGCGGCTTTGATCTCGTCCGTGATGTGGGGGATGACCTGCACGGTGGACCCGAGGTACTCGCCGCGCCGCTCCTTCGTGATCACCGACAGGTAGATCCGGCCGGTGGTGACGTTATTCACCTGCGAGAGCGAGCGGTCGATGAAGCGCTCGTAATGGCCCAGGTCGAGGTCGGTCTCCGCGCCGTCGTCGGTGACGTACACCTCGCCGTGTTGGAACGGCGACATGGTGCCGGGATCCACGTTGATATAGGGATCGAACTTCTGAATCGTCACCCGGAGACCCCGCTCCACCAAGAGGCGGCCGAGCGAGGCGGCCGCGATACCCTTGCCGAGCGACGACACGACGCCGCCGGTCACAAAGATGTACTTCGTCGAACTCACGGACTCACCTCTTTCAGTTGGCGGGTCAACTGTGCTTCCGCGTAACGCAGGTCGTCGGCGGTGTCGACGCCGGGCGCCGCTGCCCCCGCGAACACCGCCACGCCGATCGGAATCCCTCGCAGTAGCGGCCGCAGCTGCTCGAGCCGCTCCCAGCGCTCCTCCGGCACCGGCGCGAGCCGCACCCAGCGATCGAGCGCTTCGCGGGTGTAGGCGTAGACACCCACGTGCTGATGGTAAATCACGTCGCCCGTGCCGTCACGATCGAACGGGATTGGCGCCCGCGAGAAATACACCGCGCGGCCCCGCGGATCCGTCACGACCTTGACACGATTCGGATCATTCGCGAGCGAGCGATCCAGGTCGCCCGCGGCGGTGCCGATCGGATCCCCGCTCCGCACCCGTGCCACGGCGCCGTGCAGCGCGGCGGGCGCGACGAGCGGCTCGTCGCCCTGCACATTGAGCACGACGTCGTATGCACTAAATGATTTGTTGCCAACGACTTCTGCGACTCGCTCCGTACCCGACTGGTGGTCGGCGGAGGTCAGCACGGCCTCATGCCCGGCTCGCTCCACGACCGCGGCGATTTCGCGCGCGTCGGTCGCGACGACCAGGCGATCGCACACACCCGCCTCAACGACTCGCCGGACGACCCAGAGGATGAGCGGTTCGCCTGCCAGAGACAGGAGTGGCTTGCGAGGGAGGCGGCTGGAGCCCAGCCGCGCCGGAACGACGCCGAGGACGGGCACGGGGGAACATACAAAATTCGTGCCGTGGCGTCTAGCCCTTGACCTAAACGCCTGGCGAGATGCGGGTTAAACCACTACACCGTGGCGTGCGCGATGCGCAAAAAATTCTCCAGCAACTGCCTCCCGTGCGAGGTACCGATGGATTCCGGATGGAACTGCACGCCGTAGATCGGGTGGCGGCGGTGCTTCATGGCCATGATCTCCGCGTCCTTCGGCCGGTCCGCGCTCCACGCGGTGATGACGAGATCCTTGGGGAGCGAAACGGGCTCCACCACCAGGGAGTGGTACCGCATGCCGGTCACGGGACTGGGGATGCCCTCGAACAGCTCGTCCTCTTCATGGATGACCTCGCACGTCTTCCCGTGCATGAGGCGGTCGGCTCGCACCACACGGGCGCCGAACGCCGCGCCGATCGCCTGGTGGCCCAGGCACACCCCCAGGACCGGCACCTTGCCGGCCAGGGCCTTCACGAGCGGCACCAAGATGCCGGCGTCGGCCGGCGTGCACGGGCCCGGCGACAGCACCGCCGCGGTGGGCTTGAGTGCCAGAACCTGCTCGACGGTGAGCGCGTCGTTGCGGTACACCACCGGCTCCGCACCGAGCTCGCCGAACAACTGGACGAGGTTGTAGGTGAAGGAATCGTAGTTGTCGAGGACGAAGAGCATGCGAGAATCTAACGCGCGAGGCTAGCGCGCGGCGCGGTCCTCCCACTCCCCCAGCGAGCGTGGCCAGTCCTGCTTCAGGAGCCGCGACAGCGATCGGTCGGCGAGCAGCCGGCCGCCCGTCTGGCAGGCGGCGCAGTAGTTCACTTCGTTCTTGGCGTAGCGGATGCGCTGCACCGGCGATCCGCACACGGGGCACGGCTTGCGGAACCGGCCGTGGACCGCCATCCCGTCGCGGAAGGCCGTCACCTTTTCCGGGAACGCGTCACCCGTTTCGGCACGCAGGCGCTCCATCCAGGTGGCCAAGGTTTCCCGGGCGGCGCGGAACAGCCGCTCGCTCTCCTCGAGCGTGATCTGGCTCGTGAGTCGGAGCGGCGACAGGCGAGCGGCATGGAGGATCTCATCGGAGTAGGCGTTGCCGATCCCGTCGAGCAGCCGGGGGTCGGTGAGCGCCCGCTTGAGCGTATGCGACTCTCGGGTCAACGCCGCACGGAACTGCTCCAGGGTCGCGCCGAGCACGTCCAGTCCGCCGGGGTCGTGTGCGGCAAGGGCACGCGCGCCCCGGAGGACGTGGAGCGACGCGCGATGCGTCGTGCCCGCTTCGGTGAGGAGCAACGTGCCGTTCGGGAAATCGAACGCGGCGAGCCCCGCGCGGCGGGGAATGGGCGCACCGGCGGGCTTCCAGTGCAGCCGGCCGGCGATCATCAGGTGCAGCACGACGAAATAGTCGTCCTCGAGCGCCAGGACGATCCGTTTGCCGAGGCGGCGGACGTCGCGGATCGTGCGCCCGGACAGATCCGCCACCGGTGGATCGGCGCTCCGCAGCAAGAACGGGCTCGCGATCCGCAGGCGCTCGAGCTGCGCGCCCACGACCCGAGGGGCAAGCGCGTGGAGGTACAGCGCGATGTCCGGCAGCTCGGGCATCAGCTCAGGAAGCGCCTGGCCAGCTGCTCCAGCCGCTCGTCGCCCGCCGCCCGCGCGCGGTCCAGAATGCGCTTCACGTGGGGCCGCAGCTTCCGCTCCCCCCAGTAGTAGCCGGTCGCTTGCTCGGCACTCGCGGTCTCGCCCAGGCGGGCGGCCTCGAGCAGCGCTTCGGCCGCCGCGACGTCGAAACCGGGGTCGTCGCGCGGTGGGAGCCCGTAGTTCCGGCGGGGTCCCGGCTCGCCCGAATCCTCCTTCACGAACGCCCGCGACATGGGAAGGCCTAGCCTCGGGGATGATAGGTCTTGTGCACCGTCCGCAGATATTCGCGGTCGACGTGCGTGTAGAGTTGCGTGGTCGCGAGGTCCGCGTGGCCGAGCATTTCCTGGACGGCCCGAAGGTCCGCGCCACCCTCGAGCAGGTGGGTGGCGAACGTATGCCGCAACGTGTGCGGCGACACCCGCTTCGTCAGCCCCGCGAGCCGGGCTGCGCGCTTGATGATGGTCCACGCGCCCACGCGCGACAGGGGCGTGCCGCGGGCGTTGAGAAACACACGCCCTAGTCCCTTCCCCTTGTCGAGGCCGGGGCGGATCTCGCGTGCGTACAACGCCACCGCGCCCAACGCACGGCGGCCCACGGGGACGATGCGCTCCTTCGAGCCCTTGCCGAAGATGCGGGCGAGCCCATCCTCGTACAGGACGTCCTGCAGCTTGAGCCCCACGAGCTCGGACACCCGCGCGCCGGTGGCGTACGCGAATTCGAGCAGCGCTCCGTCACGGATCGCAAGCGGCTCGTCGGCGTTGGGTGCCGCGAGCAGGCGCTCGATCTCGGTGACCGACAAGACCGTCGGCAGGCGGCGCCACTGACGCGGCGACTCCAGGCGCTCGCTCGGATCGCGCGCGGCGTGGCCTTCGCCGACCAGGTAGCGGTAGTAGGTGCGGACGGCCGAGATCTGGCGTCGGATGGTGGCCGGGGCGAGCCCCAGGTCCTTGAGCGCGTACACGAACTCGCGCAGCAGTCCGCTCGTCACGTCCTCGGGGTGGCGCGCTCCCTTCGTCCCGGCGTAGCCGGCCAGCCGCCGGACGTCGCGGATGTAGTTGGCGACGGTGTGAGCGCTGTCGCCCGCTTCCAGGGCGAGGTAGTCGCGGAACTGCTCGACCCGGAACGCGGTCTCGGTCGTCAGATCCACCGGCGCACCCGCGCCTTGTACGCCCGGTATTCGTCCCCGAACTTGCGCTCCAGGTACGCCTCTTCCCGGGCGATCACGTAACGCTGGAGCAGCGCGATGACCACCGGAAGGAACGCGAGCGGCCACGGATCATTCAGGAGCAGCGTGCCGCCGAGGTACAGCGTGGTCAAGCCCACGTACATCGGGTTGCGGGTGAAGCGGTACGGTCCCCGCATCACCAACGCCGAGGTTGGCTTCATGGGATTGGGCGTCGTGCCCATCCGGCGGAACAGGAACGCCGCACTGACGGCGAGCAGCACACCCGCGCCGATGAGGCACCAGCCGACCAGGCTTACGAGCGCCGTCGGCTCCGGCCACAGGTGGATCGGCAGCAGTCGATGGGCGCCGTACCCCGCGGCGAACCCGCCGGCGTAGATGAGCGGTGGGGGAAAACGGACACCGGAGGTATCGCTCGACGTGTCGCTCATGGCGGGGCTCCTGTTGACGGGCGCGCGTCAGCGCTTCAGCCGGCGCACGATCCACACCGCCAGAAATATGAGGCCGCCGACGGCGGTCGCGCCAAGCACCCAGTTGACGTGACCCAGGACCGCCACGACGGCGTCGAGGTTCGTTCCCAGGGTGGCCACGAGCACCGTCAGCAGGCCGTACCAGAGCGCCGATGCGAGGGCGAGCGGGATCAGGGCGCGGGGGGCGGACAGTCCCGCGATGCCGGCGAACGGCGGGACCACGGCGCGCCACACGGGGAGCAAGCGGGAGACGAAAATCCCGTAGGTCCCGTAGCGCTGGTATTGTGCTTCGATGTGCGCGAGCACCGGCGGGGTGAGCAACCGCCGGCCGGTTGGTCCCTTGAAGAACTCGCGGCCGTAGCGTCGGGCCAGCCAGTAGACGAGGGACGCCGACGCAACGTTCGCCACCCACGTGAGGCCGAAGACCGTCCACAGGTTGAGCCTGCCCCGCCCGGCGAGGAACGCGCCGAGCGCGACGGCGGTGTCGGCGGGCAGCGGCGGAATGAAGTTCTCGAGGGCGGCGAGCGCCGTGATCAGGCCGTACAGTGGTCCGGGCGGCAGGCGCTCGAGGAACGCGAGGAGATCGCTCAGACGCGGGCCTGGTCGAGCAGCGCCACAGCGAGCACCGCGACCCCCTCGCCTTTGCCGATCCACCCCATGCCCTCGTTCGTCTTCGCCTTGACCGAGATCGCCGAGTACCCGCTCACCAGGGCACCGGCAAGGTTCTCGCGCATGTCGTCGAGGTAGCGCGCCAGCCTGGGCTGCTCGATGATCACCGTAATGTCGGCGCTCACGAAGGTGAGACCCGCCTCGACCACGCGCAGGTACGCGCGCTTGAGCAGATCGAGGGAATCGGCGTCGCGCCAGCGGGGATCCGTCGGAGGGAACATCTGCCCGATGTCGCCCAGACCGGCCGCGCCGAGAATGGCGTCGGTCAGGGCATGCGCGACCGCATCGGCGTCCGAATGTCCGACGAGCCCGCGTGGATGGGGAATCTCCACGCCACCGAGGATGAGCCTGCGGCCTTCTCCCTCGGTGAAACGGTGCGAGTCGTACCCGATCCCGACCCGCACGTCAGGCCTTGAGAATACGGACCGCGAGGAGAGCGGCGTTCTTGGCGTTATCGATCCCGACGCAGGCCACCGGTACGCCGCCGGGCAGCTGCGCGGTGGCGAGCAGCGCATCGAGCCCGTTCAGCGGCCCGCCCGCGAACGGCACGCCGATTACCGGGAGATCGGTGAGCGAGGCGGCGAACCCTGGGAGTGCCGCCGAGAGCCCCGCCCCGGCGATCACCACCCGGAAGCCCTTCTTGCGGGCGCCTTTCACGAGGTCCGCGGTCTGATCGGGCTGCCGGTGGGCGGAGGACACATGGAACTCGTACGAAACGCCCGCCTTGCTCAGGACCTCGAAGGCGGGCTCGATACGCGGCTTGTCGCTCTCGGAGCCGACGATGATCAGCACGTCGGCCACGCTCAGGCCGCCTCTTCGATCACGCTGTAGTCCTGGCGCCGCTGGCGCGGTACGTAGCCCGCGTCGGCGATGAGCCGCTGCATCTCCGGAAGGGTCATCCGCCACGTCGTCCCCGCGGCGGAGACGACGTTCTCCTCCATCATGAGCGAGCCGAAGTCGTTGGCGCCGAACGTGAGCGCGACCTGGCCGATCTTCGGCCCCATGGTGACCCAGGAGGCCTGGATGTTGGGTACGTTGTCGAGCACGATGCGGGCGATCGCCTGGGTACGGAGGTAGGTCACCGCGTCGGTCTTCTCGAAATGGGCGAGCTCGGTGTGCTCGGGCTGCAGCGGCCAGCAGATGAAGGCTGTGAACCCCCCGCTCTTCGCCTGGACCTCCCGCACGCGGAACAGGTGCTCGACCCGGTCGGCGAGTGTTTCTCCCAGGCCGTACATCATGGTGACCGACGTCTTGAGTCCGAGTCCGTGGGCGGTTTCCATCACCTCGAGCCAGCGGTCGGCGCCCGCCTTCTTCTTCGCGACGCGGTCACGGATCTCCTGGACGAGGATCTCCCCACCCCCGCCCGGGATCGAGTCGAGCCCGGCGGCCATGAGCTCGCGGATCACCTCCTCGATCGACATCCCGAATCGGCCGGCGAAGAAATCGACTTCGGAGGGCGAGAACCCGTGGATGTGGATCGGGTGGTGCCGCTTGATGTAGCGCATCAGATCCAGGTACCACGCGAACGGGATGTAGGGGTTGTGGCCGCCCTGGATGAGGATCTGCACGCCGCCCAGCGCCTTCAGCTCGTCGATCTTGCGACCGATCTGCTCGAACGAGAGCACGTAGCCTTCGCCGTGCTTCGGCCGCCGATAGAAGGCGCAGAATTTGCAATCCGCGACGCAGACGTTGGTGTAATTGATGTTCCGGTCAATGATGTAGGTGACCACGTTCTCCGGATGCAGCCGCCACCGCGCCTGGTGGGCCAGGTTGCCCAGCTCGAGCAGCGACGCCCGCTGGTACAGGTCGACGTAGGACTGGAACTCGCGGCTGGTGCGGTCGACCATCGTCACGCCACCTGGAGGAACTGGAGCGACCCCTCGGGCACCAGGCCGCGCGCGGCCAGCCGGCGGAAGAAGTCGGTGAGCCCGGCGAGGTGCGTGTCGGTCAACGCATAGTCGAGCCCGGCCAGGTAGCTGCGGCAATCGGTGACGCCGACGCCCGTGGCGCGGGCCGCGGCCTCGGCCAGCAGGTCCAGATGGGCGAGCCCCCAGTCACGAGCGGCGAGCAGGGTGTGATGGACGGCGCGTACGGCGCGCTGGTCCGCGGCTCGGCGCGCGGCCCACATGGCGAATACGAAGGGGAGGCCGGTCCAGCGCTTCCACTCGTCGCCCAGGTCGTAGCGGTGGGGGTAGGCGTGCCGCGCGGCCAAAAGCAGCGCCGCGTCGCCGATCACCAGGACGGCCTCGTGCGGTAGGTGCGCCAGCCCGTCGAGATCGGCCGCCTCCGCTCGGGCCTGGGCGAAGTGGGGCCGTACCTTCCAGACGTCGCGACACAGGAGCTCCAACAGGCCGACCGCCGTTCGCGACGAAGCCGTGAGCAGTACGGTCCGATCATCCAGCTGGCCGACGGGCCGCCGGCTGAAGAGCGCCACACTACGTACCGGACCGTCGCATGAGATCGCGAGGTCAGGGAGCAGGACGTAGTCGCGCGCGTTGCGGGCGTATTCGACCGCGCTGACCACGGAGAGGTCCAGCTCACCCGCCGCCAGCAGATCGTTGAGCTCCGACGGTGTCCCGGTCACGAGCTCCGCCGTCAGCGGTGTGACGCCGCGGTCGATCGCCCCGTATACCGGGTAGCAGTTGATGTAGCCGATGCGGCCGAGTCTCATTCGGCGCCGTCCACGACCCCCGACAGCACGGGCAGTTTGCGGCCACCCCGGGCTTGCGCCCGGCGTCGGTGGGCGATCGCGAACGTCGGGCCTTCGGGACCCTCCGGGCGGGCGGATCTCTGTCCGGGCACCCAGTCCTCGAACGTGCGCACCGTCTGGTAGAGCGAGTCACGCTCCACCGGCTCCTTCCCCGCCCCCCGAATCAACCCGACGATCTGGTCGTACGACAGCCACATGGGCGTCCCCGCGCCCGCCTCGTGGTACACGCGCTCGAACACCACCGTGCCTTCGAGGTCGTCGCACCCGAAGGTGAGCGCCACCTGCGAGATGAACGGCGTCACCATGGGCCAATGGGTCTTCACATGCGGGATGTTGTCGAGCACCAGGCGACCCACGGCGATGTTCTTCAGGTCGTCGAAGCCCGACGTCGCGGTTCCGGTCCGGCCGAGCGCCTCGCCCAGCTCGTTGTGGTCGGGGTGGTAGGCGAGCGGGATGTAGGTGAGGAAGCCGCCCGTCTCGTCCTGGAGCGCGCGCAGCGCGAGCAGGTGGTCCACGCGGTCCGCCATGGTCTCCACGTGTCCGTACAGCATCGTGCAATTCGACGGCAGGCCGAGCCGGTGGGCTGCGCGATGCACCGCCAGCCATTCCTCGCCGGTGAGCTTTTTGTCGGCGATGGTGGCGCGCGCGGCGGGGCTGAACACCTCGGCGCCTCCGCCCGGGAGGCTCGTGACGCCCGCATCCTGCAGCGCGATCAGGACGTCGGTGACCGACAGCTGCTCGATGCGCGCGAGGTGCGCGATCTCGACCGCCGTGAGCGCCTTGATGTGCACGTCCGGGTGGCGCGCCTTGAGGCCGCGGAACATGTCGACGTAGTAGGCGAGCCGCAGCTTGGGATGCAGCCCCCCCACGATGTGGAACTCGCGCGTGGGGTTGTCCCGCGCCGCGTCGGCCTCGGCGAAGACTTCGTCGAGGCTCCGCGTGTACGCGCCGTCCTCCTGTGGCATGCGCGCGAAGGAGCAGAATACGCAGGTGTTGCGCAGCACGCACACGTTCGTGGGGTTGATGTGCTGATTCGCCGCGAAGCACACGCGATCGCCGTTGCGCCGGCGGTTCGCCAGGTCGGCCAGCCGTCCGATGGTGAGCAGATCGTTGGAGTGGAACAGCGCGAGCGCATCGTCGCGCGTCAACCGTTCGCCGCGCTCGACCTTGTCCGCGATGGGAGCGAGTGCGGACCGTCCGTCCATCACGCCGCCCGCCGGATGGCGAGCGTCACGTTGTGCCCGCCGAACCCGAAGGAATTCGAGAGCGCCACGTCCACGTGTCGCTTCACGGCCTTGTTGGGCGCCGAGTCGAGGTCGCAGGCGGGATCGGGTGTGAACTGGTTGATGGTCGGGGGGATGATCCCCATTTGCACGACGAGGGCGCAGACGCCCGCCTCGAAGGCGCCGGCCGCGCCCAGCAGATGGCCGGTCATCGACTTGGTGGAGCCGAAGATGAGTTTTCGGGCCCGGTCGCCGAACACGGCCTTCACGGCGGCGGTCTCGGCGGCGTCCCCATGTGGCGTCGACGTGCCGTGGGCGTTGATGTAGCCGACCTGGTCGGGCTCGATGCCCCCGTCGCGCATGGCGAGGCGCATCGCTTCCTGGGCACCGGAGCCGTCGGGCGCCGGGGCCGTGATGTGGTGCGCGTCCGCGGTCTGGCCGAAGCCGACGACCTCGGCATAGATCTTCGCGCCCCGGCGCCGCGCGTGCTCCCACTCCTCGAGGATCAGCACTCCCGCGCCGTCACCCATCACGAACCCGTCCCGGTCTTTGTCGAACGGGCGGCTGGCCGTTTGCGGACTGTCGTTGCGCTCCGACAACGCCTTCATGTTCGCGAAACTGGCGACGGCGAGCGGCGTGATGGCGGCCTCCGCGCCGCCCGCGATCATGATGTCCGCCCGATCGTGGCGGATCAGCTCGAGCGCGTCCCCCACGCTGTGCGCCGACGATGCGCACGCCGACACCGTGCAATAGTTCGGCCCTTTGGCGCCGTAGCGCATCGAGATCAGCGCCGCGGCGACGTTCGGCATGTACATCGGGACGAAGAACGGCGACACCCGGCTCGGCCCCTTCTCGAATAGCGCCCGGGCGTTTTCCTCGAACGTCTGCAGCCCGCCGGTCCCCGTGCCGACGATGGCGCCGACGCGCTTCAGGTCGACCTTGTCCCAGTTGTTCGCGAGGCACGCGTCCGTCACCGCCTGCTCCGCCGCGCCGATCGCGAACTGCGCGAACAGGTCGTAGCGGCGGATCTCCTTCTTGTCGAGGAACCGCCCCGGCTCGAAGCCCTTCACTTCGCACGCGAACTTCACGGGACTCTGCACCGGGTCGAACCGCGTGATCGGCCCGGCACCCGAGCGGCCCGCGATCAGGCCCTCCCAGGTGCTTGGCACGTCCGTGCCCAGGGGCGTGACGAACCCGAGGCCCGTGATCGCGACCCGCCGCGTCATGCGCTTATTTCCCCATCTTCTCGTGCAGGTACTGCAACGCCTGTCCCACCGTCCGCAGCTTTTCGGCTTCTTCGTCCGGGATGTCGATGTCGAATTCCTTCTCGAAGGCCATCACCAGTTCCACTGTGTCGAGGCTGTCCGCGCCCAGGTCCTCCATGAAGCTCGCATCGGAGGTGAGCTTATCCCGCTCGACCCCCAGTTCCTCGACGATGATGTCTTTGACCTTCTCTTCGAGCTGCTTCATGTCCATTGCCATGGGGTACCCTCAATGGAGGTGTGGGGAAACGATCACAGCACCATCCCGCCGTCGACGACCAGCACCTGACCCGTAATGTAGCTCGCGAAGTCGGACGCGAGAAAGAGCACCGCCGCGGCGACATCCGACCCCTGCCCCAGCCGGCCCAGTGGAATCGCCCCGAGCATGGCTTCCCGCGCGTCGCCGGTGATGGCGCGGGTGAGCTCCGTATCGATGAACCCCGGGGCCACTGCGTTTACCAGGACGTTGCGGGAGGCCAGCTCCTTGGAGATGGACTTGGTGAAACCGATCAGACCGGCCTTGGACGCGGTGTAATTCGACTGCCCCTTGTTGCCGTAGATGCCCACTATGCTGGTGATGTTGACGATCCGCCCCCAGCGCCGCTTGATCATCCCCCGGGCCGCGTGCTTGGTCACGAGGAATGCGCCCTTCAGATTCGTGTCGATCACGGTGTCCCAATCGTCCTCGCCGATCCGGAACAGCAGGTTGTCGCGCGTGGTTCCGGCGTTGTTCACGACCACGTCGATGCGCCCGAAGTCCCGCTCCACCGCGGCGATGGTCGTCTCCACCTGAGCGGCGTCGCCCACGTCACATCCGTAGCCCCGCGCCGCCGCGCCGTTGGTCAACGCGTGCGCGACCGCCTGCGCCTTGGCGCCGTCGCGCCCGATGATGGCCACCTGCGCGCCCGCCACCGCAAGGGCCTGCGCGATGGCGTGCCCGATGCCGCGGCTTCCGCCCGTCACTACCGAGACCTTCCCGGCCAGGTCGATCTTCATGCCGCCTCTAGGAACGTCGCCACCTCGTCCGCGGTGCCCAGGCTGGTCACGTTCGCGCCCGGGACGATGCGCCGCAACAGCCCGGCGAGCACGTTGCCCGGCCCGACTTCGATAAAGCGGGCGCCCGCTCCGCCGAGCTCGGCGGCGCGCTGCATGCAGCTGACCCACCGGACGGGAGCGGTGAGCTGGTCGGCGAGCAGGCGGCGGGCCCGCGTCGCGTCGCGCACCGGCTCGGCCGTCGCGTTGGCGATCACCGGAAACGCCGGGTCCCGGAACGGCGCGTGCTCGAGCGCCAGCCGCAGATGGTTCGCCGCCGGAGCCATGAGGGAGGTGTGGAACGCGCCGCTCACCTTGAGCGGCACAACGCGCTTGGCGCCGCGTGCCTTGCACGCCGCTCCCGCCTTCGCCACGGCGTCCGGATCACCCGAGATCACGGTCTGGTCGGGCGCGTTCAGGTTCGCGGCCACCACGACGGCGGCTCCACTCGACGCTTCGCGGCACGCCGCCTCCACGTCGGCCGTGGCGAGGCCGAGCACGGCCGCCATGGTCCCCGGGCGCTCCGTGCCCGCCTGCTGCATCAATTCGCCGCGGCGGCGGACCAGGGCGGCCGCGTCGGTCGGCGCAAGCGCGCCAGCCGCGATGTATGCCGAGTATTCGCCGAGCGAGTGTCCCGCGCCGGCGACGGCGGCGCCGTCGATCGTCGGTCCCACGACGGCGAGCGCCGCCGCGCTGTGCGCGAGGATCGCCGGTTGCGCGTTCTGGGTCGCGGTGAGCTCGTCCTCGGGCCCTGCGAACATCAGCCGACTCAGCGCGAAGCCAAGGGTCTCGTCGATCGCCTGGAGCGTGTGCCGCGCCTCCGGGAACCGCTCGCTCAGGTCCTTGGCCATCCCGACTTTTTGTGCACCCTGTCCGGGGCAGAGCCAGATCGTGTTCTGCGCGGCTACCACTGCACCACCAGGCTCGCCCAGGTGAAGCCCGCGCCGAATGCGCAGAACATCACCTTCATGCCCGGTGTGAGTCGACCACAGCGGACCGCCTCGTCGAGCGCGATCGCGACCGACGCGGCCGACGTGTTGCCGTAGCGGTCGACGTTCACGTACACCTTGTCCATCGACAGCCCGGCGTGCTTGGCGGTCGCCTCGATGATCCGGATGTTCGCCTGGTGGGGAATGAGTAAGTCGATGTCGGCGCCGGTGAGGCCGGCGCGTTCGAGCGCCTTGTCGCACGCATCCGCCATCGAGAGGACCGCGGCCTTGAACACTTCGCGCCCCGCCATCTGGATGTAGTAGGAATGGTCGGTCAGCAGGGCGGCATCGGGCGGGTGCGCCGCGCCGCCCCCGGGCCGATACAGGAGCTGGGCGAGCGTGCCGTCGGACTTCATGTAGCTCGACAGGATACCCCGCCCGCCGACGCTCTTGCGCACCAGCGTCGCTCCGGCGCCATCGCCGAACAGCACGGCCGTCGCGCGGTCCGTCCAATCCATGATCGACGTGAGCTTCTCGGAGGCGACGACGAGCACCTGCTCCGCCTGCTCCGAGGCCACGAGCCCCTCGGCGACGTTGAGCGCGTACAGGAAGCCGGTGCACGCGGCCTGGACGTCGAACGCCACGGCGTGTTTGGCGCCCAGCAGGGCCTGGAGATCGCAGGCCTGTGACGGGAGAAGACGGTCGGGCGAGCAGGTGGCCACCACGAGGGCGTCGATATCGAGGGGAGTGAGGCCCGTTTCCTGGAGCACCTGTTCCGCGGCGGCCTTGGCCATGCAGGCGTTGGATTCGTCGGGCCCCGCTACGCGGCGCTCCCGGATCCCGGTGCGCTCGCGGATCCACTGATCCGAGGTGTCGAGGATTTTCGAGAACTCGTCGTTCGTCATCACGCGCTTGGGCGTGTAGCGACCGGTCCCCACGAGCTCCGCGATCGGGCGCTTCACCGGGCGGCGCCCCCCCCCGCCAGCTCGGCGCCGATGTCCTGATCGAGATGGCTTTCCACCATGTGCGCCGCGACCCGCACCGCGCTCACGATGGCGCGCGCGGGCGAGGCGCCGTGACAAATGATCACCACGCCCTTCACGCCCAGGAGCGGCGCGCCGCCGTACTCGGAATAGTCGAGGAATCTGAAGAGCTGCTTTGCTTCCGGGCGGCCGAGCACGTCGGGGAACGCCTGCTTCATCATGCCCATGAACATCCGGCCCGCGGACTCGTAGAACTTGAGGACGACGTTGCCGACGAAGCCGTCGCACACGACCACGTCGATCCGCCCCTTCTTGCACTGGCCCGCCAGGATGTCGCGGCCTTCGACGTTTCCGACGTACTTGATGCTCGGCGTCTGCATGAGGAGCTGGTGCGCTTCCTTGACCACCGCGTTGCCCTTCTCGTCCTCTTCGCCGACGTTCAGGAGCCCGACGCCCGGCTGCGGCCGATCCAACACGTCGCGCACATAGATCGAGCCGAGGTGCGCGAAGCCGACCAGCTCGCGGGCGTCGCAGTCCACGTTCGCTCCGCCGTCGATGACCAGCACGGGATGGACCGCCGTCGGAAACAAGGGGCCGATCGCCGCCCGCTGCACTCCCTCGTGCAGCCGCAGCAGCAGCGTCGCAGCGGCCATCACGGCCCCGGTGTTGCCCGCCGAGATGAAGGCGTCCGATTCCCCCTTCTTCTGGAGCCCGAGCCCGACCGCTATGGAGGACCGCGGCTTCCCCTTCACAGCAGCCAGCGGCTTCTCGCCCATGCCGACGACTTCGGGCGCCTCCACGATCTCGAGCAGGCTGCGATCGACGTCCCCCTGTGCCCTGAGCGCCGCTTCGATGTCGGCGGTCCGCCCCACGAGCTGGATTCGGAAGCCGGGGGGGAGCTCGCGCAGGGCCTGCACTGCCCCCTCCACTTCCACGCGCGGCGCGTTGTCGCCACCCATCGCATCCAACGCGATCCGAATCACCGTCAGGCGTCCTCGACCGGCACGCGCTGCTCGTCCCGGTAGTAGCCGCAGGTCGGGCAGACGCGGTGGGGGCGCTTCAGGTCGCCACAGCGCGGACAGGGCTGGAGCGCGATCGGGGCCGCCTTGTAGTGCGTGCGGCGCGCGCGCTTCTTCCGCTTAGAAGTCCTTCGTTTCGGTACGGCCATAAGATCGTCCTTTTCAGTCGCGCAGCTTGTCTTTGAGGGCGGCCAGCCCCTTCCAGCGCTGGTCAACGGCCGGTGGGCAGCCACACGGGCCTGCGTTCAGGTCTTTCCCACAGCGCGGGCACAGCCCGCGGCAGTCCTCCCGGCAGACCACCCACCGGGGCAGGGCGAGAAGCAACTCCTCCCGCACCGCGGGGCGGAGATCGATCTCGATCGCATCAGGCACCAGAGGATACGAGCTCGGATCCTCCAGGGCGTCGGGATCTTCGGTGAACAGCGCGTCGATGGTCGCGACGACCGGCAGGGGTACGGGCACGAGACAGCGCCGGCACTGCCCCGCCATGCGGGTGTTGAGCGAGCCGCGCCAGTAGAATCGCCCTTCCCCAGCGGCATGCAAACGGCCTGCCACGCGTACCGGTTCCGCCAGCACGACGTCCAGGCCCTCGAACAGGGGATCACTCCCTGCGAGCTGGCCCTGCGTTTCCACCGGACCACGGGCGAGCTCCCGCAGGTCGACCTTTAACATGAGCAACCGAAGCTAAACCCTTGTGGCACTTGCGTCAAGCGAATTGCTACCGAGTGCTCCAGAGGCCCCGCAGTTCGCCTTCTGGAAAGAAAAACGCCACTTCACGGGCGGCGGTCTCCGCGGCGTCCGAAGCGTGAATGGCGTTTCGCTCCTTGGACTCCGCGTACAGCTTGCGCACCGTGCCGGGCTTCGCCTCCGCGGGGTCGGTCGCGCCGATCACCTCCCGCAGGCGCGCGACGGCGTCGTCCCGCTCGAGCGCGAGAGCCAGCCCGGGCCCCGACGTCATGAAGGTCACCAGCGAGCGGTAAAAGGGACGCTCCCGATGGACTTCATAGAAGGCCTCGGCCTGCTCGGTGCTGAGCTTGACGAGGCGGGCGGCGCGGACGACGAACCCCGCGCCCTCCAGGTGCGCAACGATCTTTCCCGCGAGGCCTCGCTTGACCGCGTCGGGCTTGATGATGGCGAGTGTGAGCATGAGAGACAGGTGTCAGGTGTGAGGTGTCGGGTGTCAGGGGGCGATGAGCCGGCGAACGACGTCGGCGCGCGTCAGGAATCCGACGACGACCCCTTCCCGAACGACCGGGAAGCGATCGACGTCCTTGGAGCTCATCAGATTGGCGACGTCCGCGAGCGTTTGGTCCTCCGCCAGGCAGAGGACGGACCGAGCCATCGCCTCCTTTGCCGGAATGAGCTGCGGGTCGGCCGAGCCGCGCTGCAGCTGGGAGCGCGTGGGCGCGTGAAACTCTCCGGTCTTGGTGCGCTGGACGAAGTGCGGGATCAGGAAGCGCAACAGCTCCCGGTGGGTGATCATCCCGATGAGCGAGCCGCCGTCGTCCACCACCGGCAGGGCGCGGATGTCGTGCTCCACCATCAGCCGGGCGACGTCGCCCAGGGTGCGGTCCGGGCCGACGGTGATCGCCTGGGCGGTCATGACGTCCCGCACCGTGAGCTGGCTCGGCAGCTCCACCGCGTCCAGCGCCGCGAGCGCGAGGACTTGGTCCGGTGTACGGGCCGCGAGCAGTCCGAGCACCGTGTCGGGGTGCGCCAGGGTACGGGCGAACGCGCCCACGACCTGGAGGTACAGGGCGGCGTCGCGGATCGGCGCCAAGATGAAAATCACGACCCGCGCGGTCCGGTGCGGGTCCTTTTCCCAGCGGATCGGCGTGGCGGAGATGCCGACCGCCGTCACGAGGCCCCGCACCGCCTCGGTGCGGAAGTGGGGGAGAAACGCGTGCTCCCCGACGCTCACCATGTCCTCGGGCCAGGTATGCCGGATGACGGCGTTGAGGCGCTGGGGATCGGCCACCGCGCCGGCGGTGATGAGGCACTCGGCCAGTCGCTCCGTGGCCTCTTTGACCGTAGTGGCGCGGAGCGGAACGATGATGTGCTCGGGCTTGAGCACGTCGCGGAGCTTCACAGCCGCTCCTTCAGGAGGGGCACGACATCGGCCGGGCGCTTCATGACCGCGATGCCCGCCCGCGCGAACGCCGCCATTTTCTCGGCGGCCGTGCCGCTCGATCCCGAGATGATCGCGCCGGCGTGCCCCATGCGGCGCCCCGGCGGCGCCGTTTGCCCGGCGATGAAGCCGATCACCGGCTTCGTCATCGCCTGCTGCACGAAGTCGGCGGCCTGCTGCTCGTCGGTGCCCCCGATCTCACCGATCATGACGACCGCGTCGGTGTCGGGGTCCGCCTGAAAGGCCGAGAGACAGTGGATGAAGTTCGTGCCGATGAGCGGGTCCCCGCCGATCCCCACGCAGGTGGACTGACCGAGCCCTTGCGTGGACAGCTGGTGCACGATCTCGTACGTGAGCGTGCCGCTGCGCGACACCACGCCCACGCGACCGGGGCGGCAGATGTTGCCGGGGATAATGCCGACCTTGCTCTTGGCGGGCGAGATGAGTCCGGGACAGTTGGGACCGATCAGTCGCGCGCCGCGCTCGTGCAGGTACGGCAGGACGCGCGTCATGTCTAGGACCGGGATCCCCTCGGTGATGCACACGATCAGGAGGATGCCCGCGTCCGCCGCCTCGAAGATGGCCGAGGCAGCGACCGCGGCCGGGACGTAGATCACGGATGTGTTCGCCTCGGTCTCGCGCACCGCGTCGGCGACGGTGTCGAACACCGGGGCCACGCCGTCGAAGAGCTGCCCGCCTTTGCCGGGCGTGACGCCGGCCACCACCTTGGTCCCGTAGCCGATCATCTGCCGCGTGTGGAACGACCCGTCGCGGCCGGTGATGCCCTGCACCACCAGGCGGGTCTGCTGATCGATGAAAATGCTCACGCGGCCTTCACCTGGGCGACGGCTTGCTTCACCGCCTCGTCCATATCGGTGAGCGCCGAGAAGCCCGCCTGCTTGAGGATCTGGACCCCCAGCTCCTCATTGGTGCCGGTGAGTCGGATGACGAGCGGTACCTTGAGCGGTAGGCTTCGCGTGGCCTGGACGATACCGTTGGCCACGTCGTCCCCCCGGGTGATCCCCCCGAAGATATTGAACAAGATGGCGCGGACGCTCGGGTCCGCCGTGATAATCCGGAGGGCGCTCACGACCTTCTGCGGGTTCGAGCTCCCGCCGATGTCGAGGAAGTTGGCGGGCTCGCCACCGTAGTACTTCACCAGGTCCATCGTCGCCATCGCGAGGCCGGCGCCGTTCACGCAGCACCCCACGGTGCCCGCGAGTTTGACGAAGGTGAGCCCGGCTTCGCGTGCCGCGACCTCCGATGGCGCTTCGGCGCTCGTATCGCGCAGCGCCGCGATTTCGGGACGGCGGTCCAGCTCGTTGTCGTCGATCACGATCTTGGCGTCGAGCGCGGCGACCGCACCCTCGCGCGTGGTGACGAGCGGATTGATCTCGGCGAGCGAGGCGCCCACAGCGTAGAAGGCCGCATACAGTCGTTGCATGATCTCCGCCGCCGCGCGCGCCTGCGCGATGTCGCGGTACAGCTTCAACGCGAGCCCGAGTGCCTGATGCGCGAGCAGGCCGTACCGGGGATCCACCGCCAGACGATGGATCTTCTCCGGCGTCTTGGCGGCGACCTCCTCGATGTCGATGCCACCGGCGGCGCTCACCATCAGCACGGGCCGTTGGGAGGTCCGGTCGACAATGATGCCCACGTAACTCTCGGAGGCGATGTCGGCCGCTGGCGCCACGAGCACCCGACTCACCGTCAGGCCCTTGATGGTCATGCCCAGGATCTCGGCGGCATGCGCCGCAGCCTCGTCTGCGTTCGCAGCCAGCTTCACGCCGCCGGCCTTGCCCCGGCCGCCGGCGTGCACCTGGGCTTTCACCACGACGCGTCCCCCCAGGCGCGCGGCGATCGCGCGCGCTTCGTCAGCCGTCGTCGCCACCTCCCCGGGGGGCACCGGGATGCCGTGGCGCCGCAAGATGTCGCGCGCCTGGTATTCGTGGAGATTCACACTCAGTCCCTCGTGATGGTGGTGCCGGCATCGCCCTGCAACGCGGCAAGTCCCTGCGCCAGCTCGGCGATGATGGCGCTGCCTCCGCCCGCGCGGACGAAGTCCGCCGCCGCTTCGACTTTGGGACGCATGCTGCCGGTGCCGAGCTCCTTGCCGGCGAGCAGGTGATCCGCCTGGGCGAGGTTCAGACGGCGGATCGCCTTTTGCTGCGGCGTACCGTAGGCGTGGTACACGGCGTCCACATTGGTGAGAATCAGCAGCACGTCGGCCGCGATCTCCCGGCCGAGGATCGCCGCCACGCGGTCCTTGTCGGCCACGGCGTCGAGGCCCTCGAGGCGCAGGTCCGGGTCGTCGTAGACGGGCGGCCCGCCGCCGCCACACGCCACGACGATGTGCCCCGCGGCGACGAGGTGGTGAATCATCTCCCGCTCGACCACGGCGCGAGGCCTCGGGCTCGGGGCGAGCCGGCGCCACCGGCCCCGCTGCTCTTCCTTCACAGGAACGCCCCGCGCCTGGAGTCGGGCCACCCGCACCGAGTCGAGGGCGTGGCCGATCGGCTTTGTGGGACTGCGCAGGTTCGGGTCGTGCGGGTCGCACAGCGTCTGGGTAATGAGCGTGACGACCTGGCGTGTGACGCCGCCGCGCGCGAGTGCGTTCTGCAACGATTGTTGGATCATGTAGCCCATCCAGCCGGCGGTCGCGGCGACGAGCACGCCCAGGGGCAGCGGCTCAACCTCGTCGGCGGCGATTTCGTTGCGGGCCAGCTCGTCTCCCACCTGCGGGCCGTTGCCGTGAACCAGCGCGATGCGCCACCCCGCACGCGCCAGGTCCACGATCGGCGCCAAGCTCGCCCGCGTGTGGCGGAACTGGTTGGAGATGGTGGGCCGCTCTCCGGGCGGGGCGACGGCGTTGCCGCCGAGCGCGACGACGATGGTACCGGGAGGGGTGGTCGGGGGGGTCGGGGGGGTCACGGCGGCGCAACCTAGCGGCGCTCGGGGGTGGGAGCAAGCTTGCGGCGCCCCAGGCCGAGCAGCTCCTTCAACTGGCTGTACAAATGGCCGAACCGCTCCAGGTTGCCGGCGGCGAGGGCCGCGTCGGCCTCCGCCGCGAGTTGTTGTGCCCGTCGCCACCGCGCGGCGAGCGCCGTGTCGGGGGCCGCGGGTGCGTCGCTGCCGGAGGCGAGCAGGCTGTGGAGTGCGGCGGCCACGCTTCTGCCCTGGCCGCGGTGCTCTCCCCACGAGAGAAACACCGTGTCGATGCCGGTGGCCGGACCCCCGGTGGCCGGCTCGCTGAACAGCGCCTGCTCGAAGAAGAGGGCGCGGGCGACGTTCCAGAGTCGCGGCACGCCGGGCGCCGTGGTGTTGGGGGAGCCTACGAGCGCCGGCGGAAGGCGCGGGGCCGGTTTGGGCCGCCACACCAACAGCCGAGGCCCGTCGGGCGCCATCGTCGCCGTCACGAGCGCCGCGAGCGTGCTTCCAGCTTCGAACCCCTGGCCCATCCAGACGCGGGGCCGGTCCGTCGACCCGTCGGCGGCTGGCGCCACGATCTCGAACGGCTCCCTCGGTCGCGCGCTCCACGGCGTCGTGTCGGTGCGCCAACGCTCCACGAGCGCCGTCGCCGCGCGGAACGCCCGCACGGGGAACGGAAGCTGCGCGCGCAGGGCCCGCGGCAGGCTGTCGAGCGGTCGTATCAGCGGCGCGAGGAGCCTCGCCCACGTGGCGGCGAGCGAGTCGGCGCCCGGGGCGAGGTAGAGCCGCGTGTCCCCACTGGCGGCGTTCACGGTGCCGACCAGGCCGGCCTGCAAGTACCGCAGCGAATCGCCGCTGCCGGCGCCGGCGCTGCCTTCCACCGGCCGGGCGAGTGGAAACGCCTGCGCCTCGAAGTACCCGTACGCCACCCACCACAGCGCGCTGTCGGCCACCAAGGGAACGGGGTCGTCGAACGACGCGAACGGCCCGAGCCGCCCGAGCCGTTCCGGCACGGCCCGTCGCCACAGCAGCACCAGGCCATCGGTCTCGCGGCGCGCCAGCGCGGGGCTCTGGAGGGCCCACGCCAGGGCGGTTCGGCGCCACCACCCCGCCAGGGCGACGCCCGACTGGCGGAGCGCCGGCCAGCTGTCGGGGGCCGCGACCGCGAAGTCCGTGAACCCCGGGCCGAACCAAGTCGCGGAGTCGCGCGTCGCAACCGGCGCGAACGCGAGGAGCGTGTCATCCTCCACGGCCGCGAATGGCCGTCCGACCCGGGCCGACGGGCCGCGGTGGATCGCGGCCCAGTTGGGCGGCGGCTGTTGCAGCGCGACGCTGTCGACGTCGGGCCTGAGCGCCACGAGCCAGGTGGCTCTGCCGTCGCCCAGGGCGTGCGGCAACAGGCCCGCGGCCGTGGGTGTCGACTGCGGGCGGACGAGATCCCTGCGCGATGCCGCCTTCGCCAGGACTCGCTTCGCGTCCCAGATGGGCACAGTCGTGGCGGCCGCTTCGGGGCCTGGGAATCCCGGCGGCGCGCCGTCCACCAGCGTCGAGAGGCCGAACGCCAGCCCTTCGAGCCGCTGCCGCTCAGCCGCCAGGGCCGTATCGGGATCGGCGGTACGTCGCCCGCGCGAGCCAGGAATGACGGCGAATCCAAACAGCGACGCGGCGAGCAGCGCGCTCCAGGCCGTCACGAGCAAGACCGGCCTTTCGCGCAGACCCCACACGAGGCTCACGACGGTGGCCGCGGCGCCGAACGCGCTGACGACCGGCGCGGCGGCGAGACGCACGCCGAGCGTGGAATGCGTGAGCGTGCCGTGGAGCCCCGCGACGGTCTCGGCGGGATCGAGGACGGCGCCCCACGTGAGCGTCAGCGCGAGCAACGCCAGCAGCACGCCGAGGTGCGCCCGGGCGTGGGCGTTCGCGTAGGGTAGCCAGCGACGGAACCGCAGCGAGCCGATCCCCGCGTACAACAGTGCGACCACGAAGGTGGCGGAGCACAGGGCCACCAGCGCGAGCTCGCGCAGGCGTTCAGTCCAGGGCAGCACTGCCAGGTAGTAGCCCAGGTCCTGGTGGAGTACGGGGTCCGTGACGCCGAAGGTCGGCGGGCGTGACGCGAGCGCGGCCGACATCCACCAATCCCCCGTGCCGAGGGTGAGGAGGAACCCGAAGACCAGACCACAGGCGATCGTGCCGGCGAGCAGCAGCGGTTGGGGGACCGCCTCGACGATCTCCAGGTCGCCCAGGCGACGCGACAGCTGCATGGAGCCGATGGAACGGTAGACGAACAGGAGATTCGCCGTGCTCCAGGCGACCGCTGCAATCAGCAGCAGCCCCGACACCAGCCGGGCGAAGTCCCGGGCCGTGAGATACGCGGTGCCGCCGGGCAGGCTTGCCCCCCAGGCGCGCTCGGCTGTCTCGAGGGCGAGCCAGCGTCCGCCCACCAGCACTGCGACCAACAGTCCGACTCCGACGAGCAGCGCCCGGCGGCGGACGACGGGCTTCACGCGCCCGGGCTCTGCGCGGCGAGCCAGCTCTCGACTTCGGTCCGGTAGGAGGCGAGCGCCGCGGCGGTGGCCGCTTCGAAGCGGAGCACCAGCACCGGCTGCGTATTCGACGCACGCAGCAGTCCCCACCCTTGTGCGAAGGTGATGCGGACGCCGTCGAGGGTGGACACCGGGTACTTGCCGGCGAAGTGCTTGGCGGCACGCTGCACGATCTCGAATTTCCGGTCGTCGGCGCAGTCGACACGCAGCTCCGGGGTGACGACGGTGACAGGAAGGTCCGCGAGCAGCCGCGAGAGGGGTCCTCCCTGCTCCGCCACGTACCGCAGCAGGCGGGCCGCGGCGAACAGTGCGTCGTCGAAGCCGTACCAGTCGCCGCCGAAGAACATGTGGCCGCTCATCTCGCCCGCGAGCGGTGCCCCGGTCTCTTTCATCTTCTGCTTGATGAGGGAGTGGCCGGTCTTCCACATCGTGGGGACGAGGCCCACCCGCGCCAGCTCGCGCGGCAGCACTTCGGAGCACTTCACGTCGAAGATCACCGCATGCCCCGGACCCATGCGGCGCGCCAGGTCGCGGCCGAGCAGCACGAGCAGCTGATCGCCGAACACGGGGCGACCCTGCTCGTCCACCGCGCCGATGCGGTCGCCGTCGCCGTCGAAGGCGATCCCCAGCTCTGTGCCCTCGCGGCGGACGGCCGCCTGCAGGTCGCGCAGATTCTCCAGCGCCGAGGGATCGGGGTGATGGTTGGGGAACGTGCCGTCGGACTCGCAAAACAGCGGAACGACGTCGGCGCCCGCGCGCCGGAGCGTGTCCACCGCGATGAGGCTCGAGACGCCGTTGCCGCAATCCACGACGACTTTGACCTTGCGGGGAAGCGGGCCGTTGCGCTGCACGATCGCGTCCCGATAGCGCGGCAGCACGGAACCGTCTTCACTGCGCCCGCCGCCGGGACGACCGGGGGTGCGTCCCTCCTCGATGAGGCGTCGCAGGCCCTGGATGTCGGGGCCGGCAACCGCCTCGCCGCGGAGGACGCACTTGAAGCCGTTGAACTCGGGCGGATTGTGCGAGCCGGTCACCTGGACGCCGCCGTCCACGTTGAGCACGTGGGTCGCGAAGTAGAGCGCCGGCGTCGGCAGCTCGCCCACGTCCACGCCGTGGCCGCCCACGGCCTCGATGCCGGAGAGCAGGCCGTGCGCCAGCGCGGGTCCGGAGGGGCGATTGTCGCGTCCTACGGCGAGCCGGGGCGCGCGCCCCAGGCGCTCCCAGCCGAGCGTCGCGACCGCCTGCCCGATGGCGCGCGCGCCCTCCGCCGTGAGCTGATCGCCCACAGTGCCGCGGATGTCGTACTCGCGAAAGATGGCGGCGGGGAGCTTCATGGGGGCCCCTGCGTCACCGACCGGTCGACGTGGGCGACGGCGACGGCGGCGCGGCGGCAGTGGCCGCCCGCGCCGCGCCCAACCCCTCACCGCTCGTCCTCGCCAGGTCGAGCAGGCGATTCGGGCGAATGCCCAGGAACAGCAAGCCGGCGACCGATACCGCCACCACGGCGCCCCCCAACCGACCGATGCGCATGCCCGTGTGGGCCTGCTCGAAGGGCTCGGGCTGCATGTACACGGCCATGATCACGGGGAGATAGTAGCCTGCCGAGATCACGCTCGTAAGGACGAGAATCGCGGCGAGCGGGAGCTGCCCTGCCGCGGTGGCGGCGACGAGGATGTACCACTTGCCGATGAATCCGGCCGTCCCGGGGAAGCCGAGCAGGGACAGCATGCAGACCGCCAGCGCGAACGCGAGCCACGGCCGGCGTGTCCCGAGTCCCGCGAGATCGTCGATCAGCACGTCGCGCTCACCATCCCGCCCCTTGGCGGCGAGGAGCGCGAAGGCGGCGAGCGTGGTCAGGGTGTACGCGACCAAATAGAAAACGAACGCCGCCGAGCCGGCGCTCGTCCCCGCGGCGACGGCGACGAGCAGGTACCCCGCGTGAGCGATCGACGAATACGCGAGCATCCGCTTCACGGTCCGCTGGGCCAGCGCGACCAGGTTCCCCACCACCATGGTGGCGACGGCGAGCCACCACACGATCTGGTGCCACGCCGGAACCCCGCCGAATGCCTCGCCCAGGACGCGAAGCAGCGCCGCGAACGCCGCGGCCTTCACGGCCGTCGCCATGTAACCGGTGACCGGGGTCGGCGAGCCGTCGTACACGTCCGGCGCCCACATGTGGAACGGAACGGCCGCCACCTTGAACCCGAACCCCACGAGCAAGAGGCCGAGGCCGATGAGGAGCATCGGACTCTCGTTCAGCCCCAGGGTCCGGACCTGAACGCCGATCTGGCTCAGGTTCGTCGTAGCGGTCGCGCCGTACACCAGCGCGATCCCGTACAGCAGAAAGCCGGACGCGAACGCTCCCAGCAGGAAGTACTTGAGCGCGGCTTCCGCGGCGGCGGCGCTGTGGCGGTTGATCCCGGCGAGGGCGTACACCGCTACGGACATCAGCTCGAGCCCCAGGAACACGACCATCAGATCTTCGCCGCCGACCATGAGCATCGCGCCCAACGTGGCGAACAGCAGCAGGGCGTAGTACTCGGGGGCGAGCAGGCGCTCGCGCTCGAGGTAGTCGAACGACACCAGCACGGTCAGGCCCGCAGTCCCGAGGAGCAGCCAGTCCGCGACGAAGCGGAAGTCGTCGACCGCGATCATGGCCGGGGCTCCGATCGCGCGCGCCGTGTGCCACCACAGCCACCACGTCGCCACTCCCGCGGCCGCGAGCCCCGCCAGCGTGACCCACCCGGCCACCCGCAGGTCGGCGGCCGTGCGGTGCCGCCACGCGATCACGAGCAGCAGCACTAGGCCTGCGAGCGTGAGCGCCAGCTCGGGCAGCAATGCGCGCAGCAGGTCGCGCGAGTTCGCGAGGTCGAGGCTCACCGGGCCGCCGTGAACGAGGCCGCGTTGAGCCGCACCGACTGAACCAGCTCACGGGCGCTGGGCTCCATCCGTTGGAGGATGGGCTTGGGGTACACCCCGATCCACACGATGCAGGCGAGCAACGGCACGAGCACCGCGATCTCGCGGAGCGAGAGGTCGACGAGCTTCTCGTTCACACTCTTATCGAGCGGGTTGAAAATCACGCGCTGCAGCGCCGGGAGCAGATACATCGCGGCGACGACCACGCCCGCGGTCGCGATGATCGCCGCCAGGGGGTACGTCCGGAAGGTCCCGAGCAGCACGAGGAACTCCCCGACGAACCCGTTCGTGGCCGGCAGTCCGATGGACGACAGCGAGACGATCGTCAGCACCGCCGCGAGCATCGGCGCAACCTTCGCGATTCCGCCGAACGCTTCGATCAGGCGGGAATGCCGTCGCTCGTACAGCATGCCGGCCAGGAAGAACAGCGCGCCGGTCGAGATGCCGTGGTTGATCATCACCAGCAGCGCGCCCTGCACGCTCTGGAGCGTGAGGGCCCAGATGCCGAGCATCACGAAGCCGAGGTGCGCGACCGACGAGTAGGCGATCAGCTTCTTGAAGTCGGGCTGGACCATCGCCACCAGGCCGCCGTACAAAATGCCGATCAGCGACAGCGCCACGATGACTCGTTGCACCCCGGGATGCAGGGCGACGGTCGGAAACAGCGGCAGCGCGAATCGCAGGAAACCGTAGGTCCCCATCTTGAGCAGGACCCCGGCGAGCAGCACGGACCCCGCCGTGGGGGCTTCCACGTGCGCGTCGGGGAGCCAGGTGTGGAACGGGAACATCGGCACCTTGATCGCGAACGCGAGGAAGAAGGCCCCGAACAGCCAGAACGCGAGGGTCCCGAGTCCGCCGATGTGCGCCGTCAGGTTGCTGTACGAAAACGAGTACACACCGGTGCGTTGCCCGACCAGGTAAACGAGCGCGAGGATCGCCACCAGCATGAGCAGCGAGCCCAGGAAGGTGTACACGAAGAACTTGATGGCCGCGTAGAGGCGGCGCTCTCCGCCCCACACCCCGATGATGAAGTACATCGGAATGAGCATGACTTCCCACATCACGTAAAACAGGAACAGATCGAGCGCCACGAACACCCCGATCATTCCCGTCGTGAGCACCAGCATCAGGGCGTAAAACCCGCGCTCGCGCGTCGTGATGTAGGCGTAGCTGCCGAGCACCGACAGGGGGACCAGAAACGTCGTGAGTAGCACCATGAACAGCGAGATGCCGTCCACGCCCACCGTGTAGCGGATTCCCCAATTTGGGATCCACGACGCGTCGAGCATGAACTGCATGCCGCCCGCCGGCGCGAACGTCCACCACAGGGGTGCCGAGATCGCGAACTCGATGAGGCTGGCCCCGAGCGCCAGGTGTTTGGCCCAGCGCACCGGAGCGAGCAGCACGACCAGCGCGGCGAGCGCGGGCCAGGCGAGCAGCGCGGTGACCACCCACTGGCGGTACATCGGTTACCGCACCACCGCGCCGACCACGGCCAGGACGCCGATTACGAACAAGACGACGTACACACCCACCTCGCCCGTCTGCAGCCGGCTCCCCAACCATCCGAGGGCCCGCGACGCCGCCGCGGTGCCGTTCACGAGCAGGCCGTCCACGAGACGCGCGTCGACGATCTTCCAGAGCACTTCACGCGAGAGCCACATCACCGGTCGCACGATGACCGCGTCGTAGAGCTCGTCCACGTACCACTTCTTCCACAGGAGTCGGGCCAACCCGGTCTCGGGCGGCGCGAGCCGCGCCGGCACGAGCGCTTCCGGCTTGAGGAGGCGGAACGCGCCGACGATGCCCAGCGCGGCGACCAGGACCGCGCCCGCCACGAGAGCCCACTCCGTGGCATGGGCGACTTCGACCGCCGGCTGGAGGCGGTGCGCGAGGCTCGTCACCGGCTCGAGCCAGTGCTCGAGGAAAGCGTTGCCGCCGAACAACTCCGGGACGTTGAGCGCACCGCCGAGCACGGTCAGCACGCCGAGCACGACCAGTGGTCCGGTCATGATGGGCGGCGCTTCGTGCAGGTGCTCCCGCTCGCGCTCGCCGGTGCGGTTCGGGCCGTGGAACGTGTACAGCATGAGCCGGGTCATGTAGAACGCCGTGAGCAGGGCGGCCGCAAGGCCCATCGCCCAGAAGGCGTACCACAGCGGTCGCACCGCCGATTCCGCGAACGCCGCGCCGAGGATTTCGTCCTTCGAGAAGAATCCGGCGAACGGCGGGATCCCGGCGATCGCGAGGGTCGCGATCCACATGAGCGCCGCGGTCCACGGCATGTAGCGGGCCAGCCCGCCCATGTTGCGCATATCCTGCGCGTCCTCGTGCGTATGGGTCGCATGGTAGGCGTGATGGACGGCGTGGATCACGCTTCCCGAGCCGAGGAACAGCAGCGCCTTGAAGAACGCGTGGGTCACGAGGTGGAACATCCCGGCCGCGTACGCGCCGGTCCCGACGCCGACGAACATGTAGCCGAGCTGGGACACGGTGGAGTACGCGAGCACCCGTTTGATGTCCCATTGCTTGAGGGCGATCGTCGCAGCGAAGAGCGCGGTGAGAGCGCCGATCCCGGCGACCACGGCGCTGCCGAGCGGGGACAGCGCGAACAGCACGCCGCATCGGGCGACCAGATAGACGCCCGCCGTGACCATCGTGGCCGCGTGGATCAGCGCGGAGACGGGCGTGGGGCCCTGCATGGCATCGGGGAGCCAGATGTACAGAGGGATCTGAGCCGATTTGCCGGTGCACCCGAGGAACAGGAAGAGGGTGATGGCCGTGACCACCGCCCCGCCCGGCATCAGAGCGGCGGGCGCCTTGGCGAAGACCGTCTCGAAATCGAGCGTTCCGAAGCGCGTGAAGATGAGGAACATCGCCACCAGGAACCCGAAGTCCCCGATCCGGTTGACGATGAATGCCTTCTTGCCCGCGTCGGCGTTGATCTGCTCGTTGAACCAGAACCCGATCAGCAGGTAGGAGCAGAGACCGACTCCTTCCCAGCCGACGAACATCACCGGGAAGTTCGCGCCCAGCACCAGGATCAGCATGAAGAACACGAACAGATTCAAGTACGCGAAGTAGCGCGCATACCCCGGGTCCTCGTGCATGTATCCGACGCTGAAGACGTGGATCAGCGCGCCGACTCCAGTGACGACCAGGATCATCACCGCCGCGAGCTGGTCGAGCTGGAGCGCGAACGCGACCTGCAGGTCGCCGGCGGGGATCCACTCCCAGTAGCGGAACACGAGCGGCGCCGCCGGGTGTTGACGCGCGAGCTCGGCCACCGCGAGGGCAGCCGCGACGAATGCCAGCACCAGGGTGCCGACGCCCACGATCGAAACCGCGCGCTTCGCCGTCGGCCGGGTAAGCGCGAGCGTGCCGTTCACGACGAAGCCCACGAGCGGCAGCGCCGGCACCACCCAGAGCAGGGACAGCGGCGGTGCGGGCATCAGCCTTTGAGCAGGTTGATGTTCTGCAGGTTGACCGTGTGCCGGTGACGATAAATGGCCAGGATGATGGCGAGCCCGACGCCGGCCTCGGCCGCGGCGACGGCCATCACGAAAAAGACGAAGATCTGACCCGCGACGCCGAGCTGCTGTGCCAGCGCGACGAACGTCAGGTTCACGGCGTTGAGCATCAGCTCGACGCACATGAAGATGACGATCGCGTTGCGCCGCAGCAGCACGCCCGCGACGCCCAGCGCGAACAGCACGGCCGACACCGCCAGCGACGGTCCGAGGAGCATCAGAGCTTCCGCTTGGCGAGGACGACGGCGCCGACAATCGCGGCGAGCAGCAGGATGCTGGTGATCTCGAAGGGGACGAGATAAGCGCCGAACAGCGGCCGCGCCACGGCCGGCACCATGCCCTGCTCGGCGGCGGCGCGCGCCACCGCCCCGGGCGCGAGCGCCAGCCCCGGCGCCGCCTGGCGCAGCGCCAGGAGCTGCACGAGGAGGAGCCCCGCGAGCAGCACGCCCACCCCGAGGCCCACCGGGCCCTTCAGGTCGGTGGGTCCGGGCCGGCCGAGATTGAGCAGCATGATTACGAACAGGAACAGCACCATGATGGCGCCGGCGTACACCAGCACCTGGAGCACGGCGATGAACTGCGCATCGAGCAGGACGAACAGCGCCGCGAGCGAGAACAGCGTCACGACCAGCCAGAGCGCGCTGGCCACGGGACTCCGCCGCGTGATGCAGGACAGGGCGCTCACGACGGCCAGTCCGGCGAACGCCCAGAAGATGATCAGCGTTCCGTCCACCGCTTACTCGCCCTTCGGATCGGAGGGATCCCACAGCGTCGAGACGGGGTGCGTTTGCGCGCACAGCCGCTCGAGGTCGTACACGAACCGGTCGCGCGAGTACTCCGAGTTCTCGTAGTGCACGCCCACGTGGATCGCCTCCTCGGGACAGACCTCCTGGCAGTAGCCGCAGAACACGCAGCGGAACTCGTCGATCTCGTAGATCAGCGGATAGCGGTTGCCTTGCTCGTCCTCCCCGGGCACGAGCTTGATGCAGTTCGCCGGGCAGATCTGGGGGCACAGGCCGCACGCGACGCACTTGGCCCGTCCCTGCTCGTCGGTGAGCATGCGGTGCGTGCCCCGCCAGCGCGGCGAGAGCGTCCAGTCCTTGCTGCTCTTTTCCTCCGGATACTGCATCGTCACCTTGGGCCGCCACAGGTGACTCAGGGTCAGCGCCATGCCCTTGAGCGTCGCGCGCAGATAGGAGACCTCGGCTCCCGGCCGCTTCATCACCTTCACTCCGATCGCCATCAGGCCCGCCCCTCCTCCGCCACCGACCCGGCGATGATGTGGCCGCGGTCGAGCACGAAGAACAGCGGGACCGCGAGCAACAGGTTCAGCGCGAACAACGCGAGCGCGAACCGGGTGTCGTACGTCCAGCCGAGCCGGTCGTGCAGGAACCAGATCGCGGTCGCGATCACGGTCAGGTAGGCGAGCGCGAAGGGCAGCATGATCTTCCATCCGAGCGCCATCAGCTGATCATAGCGAAACCGCGGCAGCGTCCAGCGGACCCAAATGAACAGGAACAGGAAGAAGATCGTCTTCAGGGAGAACGCGCCGAGCGTCAGCACCGTCTTGAGCAGTGTCCAGGGAGGGGTGTTGTCCCAGGTCGTGAACGGCACGTCCCAGCCACCGAAGAACAACGTCGCCATGAGCGCGGACGCCGTGACCATGTTCGAGTATTCCGCGATGTAGAACATCGAGAACTTCATCGCGCTGTACTCGGTATGATAGCCCGCGATCAGCTCGGCTTCCGCCTCCGGCAGGTCGAACGGCAGCCGGTTGGTCTCGGCGAACGCCGCGACGAGGAAGATGAAGAACGCGAGCGACAGCGGGAACACGTTCCACGTGAACAGCGACGTCGACTGCTTCGCGACGACGTCGTTGAGGGTCACGTTGCCCACGAGCAGCAGCACCGCGACGGTGCTCATGCCCAGCGCGATCTCGTAGGAGATCATCTGGGCGCTGGCGCGCAGGCCGCCCAAGAGCGAGTACTTGTTGTTGGACGACCATCCCGCCAGCACGATGCCGTACACGCCGAGCGAGCCGAAGGCGAGAATGTAGAGGAATCCCACCGGCAGGTTCGCCACGACCATGTCCACCTCTCCCCACGGTGTGGGAAGCGGGGCCGCGAATGGGATCACGGCGAACGTCAACAGCGCCGGAATGAACGAGATCGCCGGCGCGAGCATGAACAGGACCTTGTCGGCCTGGGCGGGGAGCGTCTCTTCCTTGACGAGGTTCTTGAGCCCATCGGCGGCCGGTTGGAGCAGTCCCTGCGGGCCGACGCGGTTCGGACCGAGCCGGTCCTGCATCCATGCGCAGATGCGCCGCTCGGCGAGCGTGAGCAACGCCACGCCGACCATGATGACCGTGAAGACCACGACGATCTTGACGATCGAGCTGACCAGGAAAAAGGTCATGCCGGTACCCCGGCGGCGGGCGCAACCGCGCCCGCGAAGCCGAGCTGCGCGTACGAGAGCCCGCGAAACCCGTCCACCGACGCGGCGAGGCGGTCGAACGCCTCCGCGGCGGTGCCGACGTGGCCGCTGCTCCCGCCCAGGGTCGCGACCAGCTCCGAGAACACCCACCATGCCGGCCGCGCCATTCCCGGCGCGGACTTCGCCTGGAAATAGCGCTGCACGCGGCCGTCCCGATTCACAAACGTGCCCTCCTCTTCCGCGACGTTCGCGATCGGCAACACGGCCTGGGCGTCGCGGGCGCGCTCGGGGAGCATCGTCCCGACGTAGATGAGCGCCCCCGCCGTCCGAACGGCGATGTCCGGCTCATCGAGCAGCAACACCACCGACGCGGTCTCGGCCGCCGCGAGGGCCGCCGCGTAGTCCCGGCTGTAACCGAGCAGCTCGGCCCCCCGGCCGTTGGGCGCCCGCTCCGCGCGGAGCGCGAGGTTCGGGACCCCCGCGAGGGGTGCTTCCTCACCCATGACCACCTGGAAGGCGCCGCTCCACTCGAGCCCTCGGAACAGCTCGCGCGCGAAGTACAGCGCCTCCGTCGAGACCTTGGGGGAGACGAGGGCCACCGCCTTGCCGCCCGCCCCGCGCAGCCGGCTCGCCACGACGTCGAAGGCCTCGTCCCAGTCGGTGACGTGCAGCTCGCTCCCCCGCCGCACCAGGGGGGCTTCGATGCGGTCCCCGCGGTTCATCCAGCGGTAGTTCATGCGCCCGTGGTCGCAGATGAAATAGCGGTTCACCTGGAGATTCGACCGCGGGCGCACGCGCACCACCACGTTCTCGCGCGTGTCGAGCGTGACGTTGCACCCCTGCGAGCACCCGGTGCAGATCGAGGCCGCCTTGTCGAGCTCCCAGGCGCGCGCCTTGTGCAGGAAATCCTTGGAGAGGAGGGAGCCGACGGGACACAGATCGACGACGTTGCCCGCCCACGGGTGATCGAGGCGCCCTTCGGAATGGATTCCGATGTAGGCGCGGTCGCCGCGCTCCGAGACGTTGAGCACCGGCTCCTTCGCCACGTCCTCCATGAATCGGACGCAGCGCGTGCACAGGATGCAGCGGTTCGGGACGTACAGCACGTCAGGCCCGAAATCCTCGACCGGGTTGAAGCGCTTCGCGTAGTCGGGGCTGTACCGCGTGGCGGGGCGGCCTTCCTGGAACGTGAAATCCTGCAGCTCGCACTCGCCCGCCTGGTCGCAGATCGGACAGTCGAGCGGATGATTGATGAGCAGCAGCTCGAGCACCCCCATGCGGCCGCTCTTGGCCTGAGGCGACTGCGTGCGGACGACCATGCCTTCCGCCACCTGGGTGGCGCACGCGATCTGCAGCTTCGGGGCCTTCTCGATGTCCACGAGGCACATGCGGCACAGGCCGGCCACCGGCAGTCCCGGGTGGTAGCAGTAGTGCGGCACGAGTACGCCCGCCTGCTTGGCGGCCTCGATCACGAGCGTGCCCTTGGGAACGCTCAGCGGGACTCCGTCGATCGTGAGGTTGACGAGCTCGTCGGGCATCAGGCGACCATGACGGGCTTGCGGCGTCCCGCGATATAGTCTTCGAATTCCTGCTTGAACTTCTTGATTCCCGACACGACCGGGGCGGCGCACGAATCCGACAACACGCAGATCGTCTTGCCGGTCATGTTATCGGCGAGATCGAGCAGCAGGTCGAGGTCGGCCGTCTTTCCCTGCCCCGACAGAATCCGCTCGAGGATCTTCGTGGTCCACGCGGTGCCTTCGCGACACTGGGTGCACTGGGCGCACGACTCGTGCGCGTAGAACCGGGCGAGGCGCATGATCTGGTAGACCATGTCGGTCGAGTCATCGAACACGATCACGCCGCCGGAGCCGAGCATCGAGCCCTTCTCGACCACGCCCTCGTAGTCGAGGAGGCAGCTCTCGGTCTCCTCGCGGTTCAGGATCGGCACCGACGAGCCTCCGGGGATGCACGCCTTGAGCGTCCGGCCGGGCGGGATCCCGCCGCACAGGTCGTACAGCAGGTCCTTGAGCGGGAAGCCCATCGTGACTTCGTAATTGCCGGGCTTCTGCACGTGGCCGCAGACGGAGAACAGCTTAGTGCCGGTGCTCTTCGGGGAGGCGAGCGACAGTCCCTTGTACCAGGCCGCTCCCTTCTTGAGGATGAGCGGCACGGCGGCGAGCGTCTCGACGTTGTTGATCGTGGTCGGCATGCCGAACACCCCCGCGGCGGCCGGGAACGGCGGCTTGATCCGGGGATTGCCCCGCTTGCCCTCGATCGAGTTCATGAGCGCCGTCTCTTCACCGCAGATGTAGGCGCCCGCGCCGCGGTGGAGGTGGATCTTGATGGCGCCGAACACGCCGGCGGCGGTCGCCTCGGCGAGGGCCCGCTCCATGACCGCCCACGGCTCGGTGAACTCGCCGCGGATGTAGATGTAGACCACCTCGGCTTGGATCGCGTGGGCCGCGATGGCGGAGCCCTCGAGCAGCGCGTGCGGCGTCCAGCGCATGATTTCCCGGTCCTTGAACGTGCCGGGCTCGGATTCGTCGGCGTTCACGCACAGATAGTGCGGCTTCTTCTTCTCCTTGGGCATGAAGGACCACTTGAGCCCCGTCGGGAAGCCGGCCCCGCCCCGCCCCCGCAGCCCCGATTCCTTCACGACGTCGATGACCCGGACGGGCTCCATCGTGAGCGCCTGGGCGAGCATCTCGTAGCCGCCCCGCTTCACCCAGCCTTTGTACGTGCGCGCGTCAGCCTCGCCGAAATGCTTGGAGAGGAGGACCGTCTCCTTCGCGTGCGGCTTGTGCGGGTACCCCATTTACTTGTACCTCTTCACGAGCTCCGCAACCTTGTCCGGCGTGACGGACTCGATGAAGTCGTCGTTGACGAGCACCGGCGTTGCAAAGCCGCAGGCTCCCAGGCATTCCACCTCGATCACCGTCCACTTGCCGTCGGGGCTCGTGGCGCCGAGCTCCTTGGCGCCGGTCGCGTCGAGCAGCGCTTTCACGACGGCCTCGGCGCCGCAGATATTGCACGGTGAGGTGGTGCACACCTGCACGAAGTGCCTCCCCACCGGGTGCTGGTGATACATCGTGTAGAAGGTCACGACGCCCTTCACGTACGCCGGCGTCAACCCCAGCACCTCGCCGACCTCGGCCATGTTACGGTCGGAAATCCAGCCACGCGCCTCTTGCACGAGCCACAGCGCCGGCAGGAGAGCCGCCTGCCTGGTGGGATAGCGCGTCAGGATCTCGCTCAGCTGCTCGAGCGTTTTGCCCACGAACACGGGCTCGTACTCCTCCGTGCCCGGCTGCGGCGTCGGATGCGTGCTGACGCTCATCGATCCACCTCGCCCATGACGATGTCGACCGACGCGTTGATCGCGATCAGATCGCTCAACAGGTGTCCCTCCGCCATCCTGGGGAGGGCCGAGAGGTTGATGAACGACGGCGGCCGGATGCGCCAGCGAACCGGCTTCGCGGTGCCGTCCGACACCAGATAGGTCCCGAGCTCGCCTTTCGGGTTTTCGATCCCGACGTAGGCCTCACCCACCGGGGCCTTCACGCCTTCCATGACCTGCTTGAAATGGTAGATCATCGCTTCCATGTCGTTCATGGCGCGCGACTTGGGAGGGAGGATCACCCGCGGATCGGCCACGTTGATGGGGCCATCGGGCAGGCGCACGAGCGCCTGCTGCAGGATCCGGTTCGACTGGGAGCACTCCTCGAGGCGCACGAGGTAGCGGTCGTACACATCGCCGTGCTCACCCACCACGACGTCGAAGTCGTACGTCTCGTAGTCCAGGTACGGATTGTCCTTCCGCACGTCGTACGCGACGCCCGAGGCGCGCAGCATCGGGCCCGAGAGCGAGTGGTTGGTCGCCTCCGCGGCGGTGAGCGCGCCCACGCCCTGGGTGCGGCCGACCCACACGGCGTTGCGCGTCAGCACGCGATCGATCTCGCTCAACGTCCGGGGGAAGGTCTGCGTGAATTCGCGGAGGCCGGCGACGAAATCGTCGGGGATGTCGGCCATCATGCCGCCCACGCGCGTCACGCTGGTGGTGAGCCGAGCGCCGGTCCACACCTCCTGGAGATTGTAGATCCGTTCGCGCTCCTGGAACGCCCAGAGAAACGGGGTGAACGCGCCGAGGTCGATCGATGTCGTCCCGAGCCAGACCATGTGGGAGATGATCCGGCTCATCTCGCACGCGATCACCCGCAGCACCGTGCAGCGCGGCGTGATCTCGATGCCCATGAGCTTCTCCGCGGCGAGCGCGAAGCCGACGTTGTTCGCCATCGGCGACAGATAGTCGGTGCGGTCCGTGAGCGGGATGATCTGGTTGTAATGCCGGTACTCCCCCAGCTTCTCGAAGCCCGAGTGGAGATAGCCGAGGTGGGGGATCACCCGCACCACGGTCTCGCCGTCGAGCTCGACCACGAGCCGCAGCACACCGTGGGTCGCCGGATGCTGGGGCCCGATGTTGATCAGCATGTGCTCGCCCGCGAGGTCCGGCTCCGGCGGGGCAAGATCGGTGGCGCCCGGGTCGTGCGCCACGCCGAGCGGCACGCGGATCGGCTGGCCCCGAGCGTCCAGGCCGGGAGTCGCAAGCTCGAGCTCGACGGTGCGCTTGCTCATTCGGAGTTGGGGAGCTTGCCGCGCTCACCGCGACGCAGCCGCTCCTTCATGTCGGCGGGGAGCTCGTCGTACGCTTCGGCGATCGACAGCTCCTCCATGGAGTAGTGCGCTTCGGGGTTGGCGCCCAGCGCCTGCCGCACCTGCTCGGCGCGGCTGAACCGGCCCCGCAAGGGGAAATCCTTCCGCAGCGGGTAGCCTTCGGCGTAGGTCTCCCACATGAGGATGCGGCGCAGGTCGGGGTGGCCCCGGAAGGTGATGCCGAACATGTCGTACGTCTCGCGCTCCAGCCAATCAGCGCCCCGCCACAACGGCACGACGGAGTCGACGGTGAGGTCACCACGCGGGTCGAGCTCGACTTTGACGCGCAGGTCGGCGCGGCGGGCGAGCGAGCGCAGCTGATAGACCACCTCGAGCGGTCGCTCGCGGTCGCGGTACTCGACCGCCGTGACGTCGACCAGGTAGTCGTAGCCCTGCTGCGGCGCATCGCGCAGCCAGGCCATGGCGTCGAGCAGGGTTTCACGGGCGACGTAGACGATGCTGTCACCGCACGACTCGAGCGCGCGGCCGATCGCGTTGCCGAAGGTCGCTCGCAGGGCGTCGACGGTCGGATTCACGACGAGCGGAACTGGTGGACGGAGTTGCCGAACGGCTCCGAGATTTCGTCGATCTGCTCGGGGGGAAGTCGCAGGCCGCGCTCGTCGAGCGGCTGGTCGTCGCGGCGTGGGACGTGGTCGAACAGTGACTCGCCCTTGATCTTCTTGTGGAGCAGGAGCACGCCGTACAACAGCCCTTCCGGACGGGGCGGGCACCCGGGGACGTAGACGTCCACGGGGACGATCGTGTCGATGCCCTGCACCATCGCATAGTTGTCGAAGATGCCGCCGGTGGACGCGCACGCCCCCATCGAGATCACCCATTTGGGCTGGGGCATCTGATCGTAGATCCGCCGGATGACCGGTGCCAGCTTGAAGGGCAGCCGGCCCGCGCAGATCAGCACGTCCGCCTGGCGTGGCGAGAACGCCTGGCGCTCCATCCCGAAGCGGGCGAAGTCGTAGCGGCTCGCCGCCGTCGCCATGAACTCGATGGCGCAGCACGCGGTCCCGAACGGCATCGGCCACAGCGAGTTGGCGCGCGACGAGTTCACCGCCCAGTCGACCAGGTCCTGGAACTTGGCCAGCAGATAGTTCGGACTCTGCCCGGCGACTTCCTTGGTCTCGATCACGCGCTTCACGACCGCAAGCCCTCCCGGTTCAATCCCACTCGAGCGCCCCGCGCTTCCACACATACACGTATCCGACCGCCAGAATGAACATGAACACCAGCATCTCGACCAGCAGGAACCCCGTGCTTGGCCCCCCTCCCGCTCCCCCAGCCGCGCCCCCGAAATAGATCGTTCCCCACGGGATCAGGAACACCGTCTCGATGTCGAACACAATGAAGAGCATCGCGACGAGGTAGAATTTCACCGAAAAACGGTCGCGCGCGTTGCCCAGCGGCGGCATACCGCTCTCGTACGGGCTGTCCTTGATGGGGTTGGGCTTGTGGGGGGCGAGGAGATGCGAAAGCCCGATCAACAGTGCCGCGTTGAACGCCACGAAGCCGAGCAGGAGGAGGAAGGAGAGATAGGGCTGGTTCATGTGAGTTCGTGAAAAAATTCACTTGACCCGCCGAAACGTATCCGGCCACCGCGGGCTTGTCAACCGAATCGAGTGGCGTAAGTGTCGATGCCGCCGATATATTGCCGCCCCATGTCCATTAAGTCCGACCGCTGGATCCGGCGGATGGCGACCGAGCGCCGCATGATCGAGCCGTTCGCGGAAAACCAGGCACGCGCGGGCGTCATTTCCTATGGCGTTTCGTCCTACGGATACGACATGCGGGTCGCGCCCGAGTTCAAGATCTTCACCAACGTGCTCTCAGCGGTGGTCGACCCCAAGCGGTTCGATCCGAAATCGTTCGTCGAGTTCGCGGGCGACGTCTGCATCGTGCCGCCGAATTCCTTCGCGCTCGCCCGGTCGGTCGAATACTTCCGGATTCCGCGGAACGTCCTGACGGTGTGCGTCGGCAAGAGCACCTACGCCCGGTGCGGCATCATCACCAACGTGACGCCGTTCGAGCCCGAGTGGGAGGGTTTCGTCACGCTCGAGATCTCGAACACCACGCCCCTCCCCGCGCGCATCTACGCCAACGAGGGGATTGCCCAGGTGCTGTTCTTCACGGCCGACGAGGGCGACGAGTGCGAGATCAGCTACAAAGACAAGAAAGGCAAGTATCAGGGCCAGCAGGGGATCACGTTGCCAAAACTGTAACTACGTCGAGCAAGGGCGTTAGACGTTTCTACTCGACGCTTTTTTGTTGTACCCGTACGCCACGGCCAGCGCGATCAGGGCCAGCGCGAAGAACGACGCGATGCGGTACAGCGCGTCCAGGTTGGAGAGGTCGTAGAGCACGATCTTGAGTCCCGCCCCCGCCGCCACCGCCAGCCCCGCCGAGCGCACGTCCTTGCGCTCGTGCTGGAACCCGAGCCGCACCAGCGCACCGGCGTAGGCGAGCCAGAAGATGCTCAGGGCGAGGTCGCCGGCGAGCGGGGCGCGCTGCCCGAAGTAGCGTGGCAGCTCGACCGAGCCACCCGCGAACACCGCCGCCCCGCACAGCACCCAGAGCAGCTCCCCGCCCCGCGCGGTCCAGCGCGCCGTGCCCGGATCGGTCGATCCCCCGCCCCAGCGGTATGCGGCGAGTGCCGTGCCCGCTACGTAGCCATACAGCGCCAGCGCCCAGGGGTCCGTGAAGCTCGCGGCGCCCGATTGTCGGGACCAGAGCGCGACGCCGAACAGGCATGGGAAGGCGAGCAGGGCGAGCCCGAGCGCCGCGATCCGCCCGCCCGGTCGGCCGCCCAGCTGTTCGGCCGCGAGCCCCGCCAGAGCGAGCGCGGTCCAGCCGACTACGACCATGGAGGCGCTCCCCTCCACGGCCACCGCCCAGGCGGCCAGCGCGAACCCCATGACCAGGTGCGGCGCGCCGCGTCGGGCCCACCCGACCCCGAGGTACAGCGCCGCGAGGAGCGCGGGCAAGAGCGCCGGCGCCCGGTCGAGCAGCTGCGGATCGGCCGCCCCCACGAGAGCGAGCAGGACGAAGGGATTCGCGGCGAACAGCAGCGCCTCCTGGGGGGCTCTGAGCTGATCCTGGTCGAGCTGCTGCCACCACAGGAGGCCGGCGATCGCGAGCGCCGCGGCGACGGCGAGCCAGAGCCGCGGCTCGGGCCCATCGCGCACGCCGGCGAGCGCGACGGAGAGCAGGACCCACGCGAGCACCAACATCCCGACTCGCGCCTCGGGCCAAGCGCGCCGCCGCGTGACGTGCAGGCTGAGCAGCGCGCCGGCGGCGAGGAACCAGCAGCCGAGCGCGCCGGCCAGCACTCGGGCGGCGCCAGCCGCCGCCAGCAGGAAATAGCCGGCGAGCGCGAGGTCGAATGTGCGGCGCCAGGTCATCGTGTACGCGAGCAGGCCGGTGCCGAGGCCGATCACCTCGAGGTACCCGAGGAAGGCTTCGGGGTTGGGTGTGTGCGGCGGGAGCAGGAGCGGGGCCAGGTACGCGCCGGCCAGCGCCCAGATCGCGAGTCCCTCGATCTCGTGGCGCAGCGCGAGCAGGGTCACGACGACCGTGCACGCGGCCAGGAGGAGCACGCCGATGCGATGCTCCAGCAAGCTGTACGGCCCGGCCGCCGCCCACAGGCCGAGGTAGGCGAGTCCCCCGCCCGCGCCGATCATCGCCGCGCCGTAGCGCCGCAAGCCACCGCGGATGCGCGCTTCCCCCCACGCCGCCAGCCCAATGCCGGCCGCGATCGCGAGCAGCGAACGGACCACCGGCGCGATCCAGCCGCGATCGATCGCGTACTTCAGGAGGAATCCTGTCGCCGTGAGCAGTGCGAGCACGCCGACGATCAGCAGGCCGCGCTGGCCGAACCATTGCTCGAGGTCGGGGGCCGCGGTGGGCGGTGGCGGGTATCGGGGCTGTTCCGGCGCGCGCGCTGGGGTTGCGTGAAGGGGGAGGGGTGCGGGGGGCGAGGCGATGCGCTCGGGGGCGGCGCCGGCCGCGACCAGTCGCCGCACCATCTGCTCCAGTACCTCGACCCGCCGCTCGAGTCGCTGCAGCGCGTCGTGCTGCTCCTCGCTCACGGAGGCAGCGGGGGTGGAGCGGTCGCCGAACGGGATCCGAGCACGGTGATGACGATCGTGGCCGCTGCCAGGATCACGAGATCGGGGACCCAGCCCAGCTCGGTTTGAGGCACCGCCATCTGAAGGAAGTTCATCACGAAGTCGAACAGCCCGACCAGCAGACCGAGGAGGACGGTGGCGCGCAGTCCGCGCCCGAGCTGGGTGAGCACGCTGCCCGTGACCAGCGCGACCGCGCCCTGTCCAGCGGCGATGCCGACCGTCACGGCCGCGTCCTCGAGTAGCGTCCGCCAAAACCCGGGTCGGGTCGCGTGGTAGCTGAAAAACCACGTGTGGATGAGGGACATCGCGAGCCCGGCCGCCACGGCGCACAGCGTCGCCCACACCGCGTAGCCGATCACGATCTTCATCCGGTCGCCGGTGTCGCCAGCCATGCGGACCTCCCTCGCCTCCGGTCATCGGGGGCGCGGCAGCAAATGTGAGCGCTCGGGCACGGCCCCGCTAGTCAGCGCCGGGCGGTCGCGTATCTTAGGCGTGTCGTTATGGCGACGAACTTCGTGTTCGGTCAGCTCGCGCTCCTCTTGTCGTGACCCCCCGTCGGCTGCTCAGCCTGCGGGTGACGCTACTCGCCGTCGCCCTCGCCGCCGGTGTGTACGCAGCTGCCCTGCCCCTCTACCTCTTCTTCCGCGTCAGCCGCCCAGCGCTCGCGCTCGGCGACGCAACCGAAGCGATCGCCGCGGTCGGGCTGGAGGTGGCCCGACGGGACAGCGCCATCCATCAGGTCCTCGCCATCGCGCGGGGCATCGCACGCAACCCGAGGCTGCGGGCTGATTCGCTGAGGGTGGCGCATCGGCTCCTGGAGATTGCTCGCACGCCGCTGCGGGTGCCGTTCAGCGCCGCCATCGCCCCGGCGCTGCGGACCGCGCTGGGGCGTACCGACGACGCACTATCCCGTGTGGCCGCGGCCTTGGCCGACGTAGTCGGCGCGCTCGACGCGGGACACCAGCCCGAGGCGGGGCGATTGGCGACGCTCGACCAGCAGACCGCGCTGGCGGACCACGAGCGGGCCCGCGCCGGGCTGATCGCCCGGGACGACCTGTTGGGCCGCCAGCGCGCGCTGCGTGAGGCTGCGAGCGCGGTGCGTCGCGACACCCTGGTGTGGCTCGCGCTCGGCCTGCTGGTCGTCCCGGCCCTGACATACGTGGTGCGCCGGCGGGTTTGGCGCCCGTTGCACGAGCTCGAGGCCGGCCTGGCCCAGGTGGCCGATGGCGACCTCACGGTGGGGGTCCCGGTCCATGGGTCCGACGAGCTCGGCCGCCTGGCCGAGCACTTCAACGCGATGACTCGTGTGCTGCGCGACCGGGCCGAGGAGCAGGGCCGCTTCGCCGCGGCCGGCGAGCTGCTCGCCGGCGTTGCGCACGAGGTGAACAATCCCCTCATGGCGATCGCCGCGCACGCCGAAAACCGCCTCGCCGATCCCGCGTTCGAGGGGGAGCAGCGCGGCGAGATGACCCAGATCCTGCGCCAGGCGCGCCGCGCCACCAAGCTGCTGCGGGGGCTGCTGCGGTTCGTGCGCGCGTCCGAGCGCGAGGTGACGAACGTCAATCTCAACGATGTGGTGCGCGGGGCGCTGGATCTCGTGTCGTATCGATTCGGCGTGGACGAGGTCACCGTGGGCGGGCGACTCGACGCAAGCCTGCCGCCCGTCCAGGGAGACGCGATCAAGCTCGAGCAGGTCGTGGTCAACCTCCTGTCCAACGCGATCGACGCGCTCCGCGCCGTCACCCCCCCCCGCCATCTCACCGTGGACACGTGGGTCCAGGACGGAACCGTGTCGGTGGCGGTCGGGGACAACGGGAAGGGTGTCGCGTCGGAGTTCGCGCAACGCCTGTTCCGGCCCTTTGCGACGACCAAGGGCCGTCGCGGCACCGGCCTGGGGCTCTATATCTCGCGCCAGATCGCACGCGAGGCGGGCGGCGACCTCGCCCTGACGACGCCACCTGGTTTCGGTGCGCGCTTCGTCTTGTCGCTCCCCGTCGCCGCGCCCGCCGCTTCGGCCTCCGTTCCTTCTACGGACGCCGCTCCTCCCCCGACCGCTCCTGCCCCGGTCCCTTCCTCGGGTGCCCCCTCCCCCGCGGCGGCCGGCGCTCCACCGGCGGTCGGCTCGCTGGCGGGGGTTCGCGTGTTGATCGTGGAGGACGAGGAAGCCGTGCGGCGGCCGATGGTGCGGTACCTGACGCGCCGGGGCGCCGTGGTCGACGAGGCGGCGGATGGTGTGGAGGGGCTGGCCCGGTTGCGAGCGCAACCGGCGAACGTGATCCTCGCGGACCTGCGGATGCCCCGCATGGGCGGGGTCGAGCTGTACGCTCAGCTCGAAGAGGAGCGGCCCGAGCTCGCGGCGCGCGTGTTGTTCCTGTCGGGCGACGTGTCCCAGCTCGCCGCGCCTGGGAACACGCCCGTGCCGCGGGAGCGGGTGCTGGTCAAGCCGGTCGAGCTCGCGGAGCTCGAGCGGCGGATCGTTTCGTTCGTGCGCGGCGCAGGAGGGACGGGGATGTGAGCTGGCCGACCGGGCGGCCGGTCACTATCATGAAGAGCGTATGCTGGTCGTGCTGGTCTTGCTCGTGACCGTAGCGATGCGCGTCGCGATCGTCACCGCGGTGGTCTACCTGCTGCTTCCGCGGGGCCCCCTCTGTCCGCACTGCGGCATCGAGATGGCGGCGCTCCGGAACCGCTTCTTCGACCGCCTCCTGCCCCTGCTGCAACGGCGCTGGTGCCTCGAGTGTGGCTGGGATGGCGTGGTGCGGCGGGTGCGCGGCGCGCCGAATCACTCCAACGAGGTGATGAGCCGCGCCGCGCGCTCGTAGAAGAAATAATCCCACGCCCAGTTCAACAACACGAAGACCTTGTTGCGGAATCCGATGAGCTGGATGATGTGGACGACCAACCACACCACCCACGCCGGGAATCCGGTGAACCCGATCCCGTGGATGTAGGCGACGGCGGCGTTCCGACCGATCGTGGCGAGCGAGCCGGGGTCGTGATAGCGGAATGCCACCGGAGGCCGTCCGGCGATGCGGCGCCGAATATTCTCGGCCGCCGTCTCGGCCATCTGGAGGGCGACGGGTGCCATCATGGGAAGGGGGGCTCCGGCCACTTCGAGGTAGGCCGCGTCGCCGATCACGTAGATGTCCGGATGGCCCGGCACGTCGAGCGTGGCCGCCACCGGCACCCGGCCCTGCTGGGCCGTCGGTAGGCCCAGCCGTCCCGTGAGGGACACGGCTTTCACTCCTGCTGCCCAGATGAGCGTGCTCGCCGGGATTACCTCGCCGCTCTTCAGCAGCACCCGCGCGCCGTCGTAGTCCGCGACCGTGGCCCCGAATCGCACCTCCACGTGCTTGCGCCACAGCGTCTCGGCGGCGGCATCCCGCAGGCGGGCGGGCATGGCCGCGAGCAGCCGGTCGGTGGCCTCGAGGAGCATCACCCGCACGTCCTTGACGTTGAGACGCGGATAGTCCTTCACCAGGACGAGCCGGATCAACTCCGAGAGCGCGCCCGCCATCTCGACGCCGGTCGGGCCGCCCCCCACCACGACGAACGTGAGCTCGGACCGGCGGCGCTCGGGATCGGTCTCGAGCATGGCGCGCTCGAAGGCGTGCAGGACCTGGTTGCGGATGCGGATCGCTTCCGGGATGTCCTTGAGACCGAACCCGTGCCGCGGCACGCTTTCGAGGCCGAAGTAGTTCGTTTGACCGCCCACTGCGAGGATGAGGTAGTCATAGGCGATCGACCCGTCGGCGGTGGCGATGCGCTTCCCGCTCGCGTCGAGGCCCGTCACCTCCGTCATCCGGAACTCGGCGTTGGACTGACGGCGCAGGATGGCGCGCACCGGCCGGGCGATCTCCTCGGGCTCGAGGCCGGCGGTGGCGACCTGGTAGAGCAGCGGCTGGAACAGGTGGTAGTTGTGGCGATCCACCAGCACGACGTCGACAGGCGCCTTCCGCAGCGCCCGGGCGGCGCGCAAGCCGCCGAATCCTGCGCCCACGATGACGACGGTGGGCCGACCGGTCGCCGGGCGCGAGGGGCTAGGCGCCTGGTCGCGGAGTACCGCGCGGGGCTCGATGGAGGTGGCGGGCTCGGTCAAAGCGACTCCGAGAGGATTTCGATGGGCGTGGTCCGGTCGCCCGCCAGCGTCTCGCGGATCGAGTTGTCGGCGTTGAGCAGGACGATGGTCGGATGGTGGCGGGCCGCCTCGTCGGGCGTCATCTGGGCGTAGCTGATGACGATGATCGGATCGCCGATCTGCACGAGGCGTGCGGCCGCGCCGTTCACGCGCACGGTGCGCGACCCCGCGCTCCCCTCGATCGCATACGTCTCGAACCGCGCCCCGTTCGCGATGTCAACCACCTGGACCCGCTCGAACGGCAGGATGCCCGCCGCCGCGAGCAGCTCGGTGTCGATGGTAATGCTGCCTTCGTAGTGCAGCTCCGCCTGCGTGATCGTCGCGCGGTGGAGCTTGGACTTGCAGAGTGTCAAGAACATGTGGCCTCCCACCTGAAAGATAGCATCGGGCGGCCCTCGCCTTGCCTGAGCCGCGGGAGAACAGGTATCATCCCACCGTTCCATGACCAGCCTGCCTTCAGTCGCTGCCCGCCCGGGCGTTACCCGGTCGCTCGTCGGTCAGAAAGCCGTCATGGCCGTCACGGGCGTGATCCTGTTCCTGTTCGTGGTCGGCCATCTGCTCGGTAACCTGAAGATTTTCGAGGGGCCCGAGGCGTTCAACGCCTACGCCGAGGGACTGCGCACGGTGGGCGCCCCGTTCTTCGGCCGCGGGTGGCTGCTGTGGACCGCCCGCCTCGTCCTGATCGTCGCCGTGCTCGCCCACATCTGGGCCGCCATCGAGACGACACGCGCCAGCTGGCGGGCCCGCCCGGTGGGTTATCGGCGGCTCCAGGCGGTCGAGACGACGTACGCGGCCCGCACGATGCGGTGGGGCGGCGTGCTCATCGTTCTGTACGTGATCTATCACCTGCTCGACTTCACCTTCGGCCGCGTGAACCCGAGCTTCGTTCCGGGCGACGTGTACCACAACGTCATGGCGAGCCTGCGGGTGTGGCCGGTGGCGGCGGCGTACATCGCGGCGATGGTCGTGCTCGGCCTGCACCTGTACCACGGCACGTGGAGCGCGCTGCAGACGCTGGGACTCAACCGGCCGCCGACCGGTCGCTGGCGTCGCGGCGCGGCGGCCGGCATCGCGCTACTGATCGCGGGCGCGTACATCTCCATTCCGGTGGCCGTGCTCGCCGGGATGCTGCGCTGACCATGGAGCTGCGCTCCCACATCCCCGCCGGGCCGCTCGAGGCGAAATGGGAGCGGCACCGCTCCGAGATCAAGCTCGTCAACCCGGCGAACAAGCTGAAGCGCCACATCCTCGTGGTGGGCTCGGGGTTGGCGGGCGCCTCCGCCGCCGCGTCGCTCGCCGAGCTCGGCTACCAGGTGTCCTGCTTTTGCTTCCAGGATTCTGCGCGGCGGGCGCACTCGATCTCGGCGCAGGGCGGGATCAACGCCGCCAAGAACTACCAGAACGACGGCGACTCGGTGTTCCGGCTGTTCTACGACACCATCAAGGGCGGCGATTTCCGCGCGCGCGAGGCCAACGTGTACCGGTTGGCGGACGTCAGCGCCAGGATCATCGACCAGTGCACGGCCCAGGGGGTTCCGTTCGCCCGCGAGTACGGCGGTCTGCTCGCGAACCGCTCGTTCGGGGGGGTCCAGGTGTCGCGCACCTTCTACGCGCGCGGCCAGACCGGCCAGCAGCTGCTGCTGGGTGCCTATCAGGCGCTGTCGCGGCAGATCGGCAGCGGCAACGTGCGGATGGACCCGCGCGCAGAGATGCTCGACCTGGTGGTGATCGACGGCCAGGCACGCGGCATCATCGTGCGCGACCTGGTCACGGGCGCGGTGAGCGCGCACGCGGGCGACGCGGTGGTGCTTGCGACCGGCGGCTACTCGAACGTCTACTACCTGTCGACCAACGCGAAGGGCTGCAACGTCACCGCCATCTGGCGCGCGTACAAGCGCGGCGCCAAGTTCGCGAATCCCTGCTTCACGCAGATCCACCCGACCTGCATTCCGCAGACCGGACCACACCAGTCCAAGCTGACGTTGATGAGCGAGTCGCTCCGCAACGATGGCCGTATCTGGGTCCCGAAGAAGAAGGGCGATACGCGGCCGCCGCACCAGATTCCGGAGGAGGAGCGCGACTACTATCTCGAGCGCCTGTACCCGAGCTACGGGAACCTCGCGCCGCGGGACATGGCCTCGCGGCGCGCCAAGCAAGTGTGCGACGAGGGGCGCGGCGTGGGCCCCGGGGGGGGGGGCGGCCACGGCGTGTACCTCGACTTCCGCGACGCCATCGCGCGCCTGGGCCGTCGAGCGATCGCCGAGCGCTACGGCAACCTGTTCGAGATGTACCAGCGCATCACGGGCGAGGACCCGTTCCAGGTGCCGATGCGGATCTACCCCGCCCCGCACTACACGATGGGCGGCCTGTGGGTGGACTACAACCTGATGACCACGATCGACGGCCTGTACGCCATCGGCGAGGCGAACTTCTCCGACCATGGCGCGAACCGGCTGGGAGCGAGCGCGCTCATGCAGGGGCTCGCGGACGGCTACTTCATCCTGCCGTACACCATCGGCGACTACCTCGCGCAGGCGAAGCTCGCCAAGGTCGACCCCGAGCATCCGGCGTTCCGCCAGGTCCAGGGCGAAGTGGGCGAGCGGATCCGGCGGCTGCTCGCCGCGAGCGGCCGCAAGACCGCGGACGCCTTCCACCGCGAGATCGGTCGCGTGATGTGGGACAAGTGCGGGATGTCCCGGAACGCCGCGGGACTGAAGGAGGCGATGGGACAGATCGGCGCGCTGCGCGATGAGTTCTGGAAGGACGTGTACGTGGGCGGACGGGGTGAAGACTTGAACCAGTCGCTCGAGCACGCGGGCCGGGTCGCCGACTTCTTCGAATTCGCCGAGCTGATGTGCCACGACGCCCTGCACCGCGAGGAGTCGTGCGGCTGCCACTTCCGCGAGGAGTACCAGACGCCGGAAGGCGAGGCGAAGCGCGACGATGAGCGCTTCGGCTACGTGGCGGCCTGGGAGTTCGCGGGCGTGGGCAAGGAGCCGGTGCTCCACAAGGAGCCTCTCGCCTTCGAGGCCGTCCACCTCGCGCAGCGGAGCTACAAGTAATGCGTGTGAGGCTGCACGTCTGGCGGCAGCCGGGGCCGGGGCTCGCGGGGGTCTTCGTCCGCTACGACATGACGGAGGTGAGTCCCGACATGTCGTTCCTCGAGATGCTCGACGTGCTCAACCAACAGCTGCTCTCGCGCAAGGACGAGCCGATCGCGTTCGACCACGACTGCCGCGAGGGGATCTGCGGGGCGTGCGGCATGGTGATCAACGGCCGCCCGCACGGGCCGCAGCGCGCCACCACGACGTGCCAGCTGCACATGCGCTCGTTCCCCGATGGCGCCGAGTTGTGGATTGAGCCGTGGCGAGCCCGGGCATTCCCCGTGATCAAGGACCTGGTAGTGGACCGCGGCGCGTTCGACCGGATCATCCAGGCGGGCGGATTCATCACGGCGCGCACGGGAAGCGCGCCGGAGGCCAACTCGCTTCTCGTGCCGAAGCGCGACGCTGACCTCGCGATGGATGCGGCGGCGTGCATCGGGTGCGGCGCCTGCGTGGCGGCCTGCCCCAACGCGTCGGCCATGCTGTTCGTGGCCGCGAAGGTGTCGCACCTGGGGCTCCTGCCGCAGGGCCAGCCCGAGCGCGACACGAGGGTAGTGGGCATGGTGGCGCAGATGGATGCGGAGGGGTTCGGGGCGTGCACCAACCACGGCGAATGCATGGCCGCCTGCCCCAAGGAGATTAGCATCGACTTCATCGCCCAGCTAAACCGAGACTACTGGAAGACCAAACTGGCGCCCAAGCCGCAGGCCAAGGAGTTCACCGGGGCGGCCTAGAGCTTCACTGCTGCCATCGTCTCCTTTACGGCTTCGGCGGACTTCTTGAGCGCCGCCTGTTCGTCCGGCGACAGCTTCACCTCCAGGATCTTCTCCAGCCCACTCCGCCCCAGCTTGCAGGGCACGCCGCAATACATCCCCGACAGCCCGTACTCTCCTTGGAGCCACGCGGCGCACGGGAGAATGCGCTTCCTATCGTGCACGATGGCCTCGACCATTTGCACTACGGCCGCCGAGGGCGCGTAATAGGCGGAGCCGGTCTTCAGGAAGGCGACGATCTCGGCGCCGCCGTTGCGGGTGCGTTCCACGATCTTGTCGAGCGTCGGCTTACTCAGGAAATGGGTGACGGGGATGCCGGCGACCGTCGTGTAGGAGATGAGCGGCACCATCGTGTCGCCGTGCCCGCCCAACACCATCGCCTGGATGTCTTCGACCGAGACGTCGAGCGCCTCGGCGAGGAACGCGCGGAACCGCGCGGTGTCCAGCACGCCCGCCATCCCGACCACGCGCTCGCGCGGGAACCCCGTGACCTGCTTCGTGACCCAACACATCACGTCGAGCGGGTTCGAGACCACGAGGACGATCGCGTTGGGGCAGTGCTGCTTGATCTGTTGGGAGACCTGCTTGACGATGTCGGCGTTGGTGCGGACCAGGTCGTCGCGGCTCATACCCGGCTTACGCGCGATACCGGCGGTGACGACCACGAGCTCGCTGCCCGCGGCGGGCTGGTAGTCGTTCGCCCCCACCACCCGGGTGTCGAACCCTTCGATCGGCGCGGACTGCCACTGGTCGAGCGCCTTGCCCTGAGGGACGCCCTCGATCACGTCGACGAGGACGACGGTGCGCGCCAGCTCCTTCTCGGCGAGGCGCTGGGCGGCGGTGGCGCCCACGTTGCCGGCGCCGACGACGGTGATCTTGTTCATCATGGGGAGTAAAGCTACTGCTACCCGCCGCGGGTGTGCATCTCCCGGTGAGGATCGGCGCGCAGTGAATCGATCCGATACAACGCGCCCCGATCGGCGACGCCCAGCCGCTCCTCCGCCCCGCGGTCCGTACGGCCTTGCCACGTTGCCCGGATGAGGGACGCCAGCTCTTCGTCGGTGGCACCGCGTCGCAGCAGGTCGCGCAGATCGATTCCCGCCGCGGCGTACAGGCACAGGAACCACGTGCCGTCCGCGGTAATCCGGCTGCGATCGCAGGTGCGGCAGAACGGTGCAGTGGTGGAGGCGATGATGCCGAACGTCGTCCCGTCCTCGAGCCGGAAGCGCTCGGCGGGGGCGCGGCCGTCGTCGCCGGTCGGGCGAACCGGCTCGATCGCGCCGTAAGGCCGGGCAAGCACGTCCAGCATCTCCCGCTGGGACACGACCTGATCCCGGGACCACCGGGTCGCGCCCCCCACGTCCATGTACTCGATGAACCGCACCTCGGCGTTGTGGGCGCGCGCGAACTCGATGAGATCGGCCAGCTCGTCGTCGTTGAATCCCCGGATCACGACCGCGTTGAGCTTGAGTCTCGCGAAGCCCGCCTGCTGCGCCGCGACGATGCCCTCGAGCACGTCGGCGTGGCGCGCGCTCTTGGCGAACGCGAGCATCCGGTCGGGACGGAGCGTATCGAGGCTCACCGTCACCCGCTGCAGGCCGGCGGCCTTCAGCGCGGCCGCTTGTTTCGCGAGCAGCAAGCCGTTCGTGGTTATGGCGAGGTCGCTGATCCGCGGATCGCGAGCGATCATCTCCACGAGCGTCGGGAGATCGTGGCGCAGCAGCGGCTCGCCGCCCGTGAGCCGTACCTTGTGCACACCGAGCCCGGCGAACACGCCGGTGAGCCGCTCGATCTCTTCGAACGTGAGGATCGAGGTCCGCGGCAGCCACACGTATTCGTCTTCCGGCATACAGTAGCGGCAGCGCAGGTTGCAGCGGTCCGTCACGGACAGCCGCAGGCTTGCGAGCGGGCGTTGCAGCGTGTCGTGGATGACGTCAGACATGCGATGGCTTTGCAGTCGGACGGCCGGACGGATCGATCCAGATTTCACTGCCGTCCACGCGCAGCTCCTTCTTCCAGACGGGCACACGGCGCTTCACTTCCTCGATCACGTAGCGGCACGCCTCGAACGCCTGGGCCCGGTGCGGCGCCGCCGCGGCGATCGCGATGCTCGCATCCCCGACGGGGATCGTGCCCAGCCGATGGCGTACGGCGATACGCGCCTCCGGCCAGCGACCGCGCGCATCGGCCAGAAGCCGGCCGAACTCGGCTTCCACCATCTCTTCGTACGCCGAGTACTCGATCGCGGTCACCCCGTGCTCATCGGGCCCGTTGCGCACGGTACCCAGGAACACGCATGTACCGCCGCACGCGGGGGACGAGACCTCGGCGAGCAGGGCATCCAGGAAGATGGGGGAGCGCGTCAGGTAGCTCATTTCGTTCAATTCCGCATTCCGCATTCCGCACTCCGCATTGGGTCATCCGCCGGCAATGGGGGGTAGCAGTGCCACTTCGTCTCCATCCTGCACGCGCGCGTCGAGTTTCGCCTGCTTCAGGTTCACGGCCGCCAGGGGGCGCTCGGGCAACGCTCGAGCGCCGGGGAAGTCCTCGCGCACACGCCGCACGACATCTCCCACGGTCGCCGGGAGCGACAGCGACACCGCGGCCTCGGAGCGTCCGACGAGCTCCGCGTAGCGGGCAAAAAATCGCACCCGCACCGTTGCCGGCGTCGCGCTGTCCACAGTCGCTGGCAAGATAGCTGTCCTCAGTTCCCGGTGGAACCGGTCGCGAGGCCGCGCCAGATCTTTGCCTGCTTGGGGCTCGGCGACGGCGCGGGTGTGAGCGTGAACGACACCACGCTACGCTCGCGCACCTGCGTGCCTAGACTCAGCGCCCGACCGCCGCGCGTCACGCCGATAACGAGCGGCGCTCCCGCCTGGCCCCGGTAGCGGTCGCGGAACTTCATCCCCCAGTCTTCGTCGGGCCGGGTCTCGATCTCGCCGACCTTCAGGAGCACATCGCCGGGCTCGAGCCCCGCCACCTCGGCGGCGCTCCCGGGCACCACGCCCTGTACCACGAGCCTGCCGGAGTCGCCGGGCTGGGCGTTCACGCCGAGGAACGGGGTGGATTGGGTCTTCCGGGCAACCGCGATGCCGGCCTTCGAAAACAGGCTCTCGTACGGGAGTGGTTCCCGGCCGTTGATGTAGCGCTGGTAGAAGGCGTCCACGTCCGGCATGCCGACTTCGCGGAGCAGTCCGAGCAGATCGCCGGTCGTGAAGCCCTTGTGTCGCTGGTAATACCGCGTGTAGAGCGCCCGCGTCACGTCGTCGAGACTCTTGCGGTTGTCCGTCGCGTCCCGGATCGCCACGTCCAGCAGCATTCCGGAGAGCGCGCCCTTCGGATAGTACAGCTGGGAGCTGTTCACGAAGACTTCGTGGATCCAGGTGGCCACGCTGCCGTCCTCTTCGCTCCACGGCTCGGGGGCGGACTCGACCTGCTGCATATCCTGCCCGGCATTCTCCAGGAACTGCTCCGTCGTCCACAGACCGGAACGGATGTTGGTGAGATCGGCGTAGTAGTCCGTCACGCCCTCCGACCACCAGAGCAATGGTGTGTATTGCTCGGCGTGGTAGTCGTACGGCCACATTTCGGCGGGGCGGATGCGCTTCACGTTGAACAGGTGGAAGTACTCGTGCGACATGAGCGGTACCATGAAATCGCCGAAGTTCCCGAGCGCATCGGCGAACGCGCCCTGGGGCATGATGTCGAACTGCGAGGCGCTGTGCTCCAACCCGCCCCCGAAGTTGACCGGCTCGCGGATCACGTTGAAGAACACCGTGTAGTGATCGTACGGCGGGCCGCCGAACAGCGCGTTCTCGCTCTTCGCGATCTTCTCGACCGCCGTCCGCATGTTCCGCTGTACCGCCGTGGTGTAGGCGTCGGCCGGCCACACCGCGATCCGGATCGACTTGCCGTCCACCTGCAGTGAATCGAGGCTGTACTTCCCCACGAAGGTCTGTGCGTCCGCGAGCTCGTGGACGCACAGACCGATGTACGGTCCATTGCCGCTGCCCCGCAGCGCCGTGGTCACCTGCCAGCCTGCCGGCAGCGTGAATCGGACCTCGGCCGGCCGCTCCGGCTGACGCTCCTCGTACAGAAACACATTGGTGCCGAGGAACTGTCCGAAGTCACCCGCGATGCGCGCGAGCGAGAGGTCGATCGTGTCCGCGAGGTAGTCGAACTCCGCCGTCACGCGATCGCTTTTGCCGGTCGCGACGCGCCACGTGTCTTTATCGAAGCGGTCCCAGAACAGCGGCTGGCCTTGCGAGTTTTTGGCGCCGAAGTGGCGCACGTACCGCGCGTAATTCTGGATCTCGTAGCTGCCGGGACTCCACGCGGGGAGGGACACGTAGAGCGTATCCTTGCCGCGCGCCGGAAACTCGGCGCTCACGTGGAACAGGCGCGCCGCCGGCGACGGAATCGAGACGTCGTACTTGACCGGCGCTGGGGTCTGAGCGGACAGCGGGACGGCGACGAAGAAGAGGAGCAACTGGCGCACGAACGACTCCGGGTAGGTGTGAAGGTGTGACTACTACCCCGCGCAAAACGAAGCGGCCCAGACGCTTAGTCGGGCCGCTGGGGTGACCGGGGTGCTGGACGCGCGCTCAGGGTGTGACGCGTTCGCTCGCCTCCGCCACCATGGCGCGCAACTCCTTGCTGGGCTTGAAGACAGGCACCGGCCGCGCGGCGACTTCCACCGGGTCACCGGTGCGCGGATTCCGCGCCATGCGCGTCTTGCGCTGGCGGATCTTGAACGTGCCAAACCCGCGGATCTCAATGTTATGCTGCTCGGCTAGCGCCGCTTTGACCGCGTCGAGAAAGGAGTCAACCACACGCGCGCAGTCCTTTTTGGAAATCAGGGGACCGGCGGTGCGAGCGATTTGTGCGGTGACCTTTTCGACCAGGTCGGCCTTCGTCATCCATCCCCCTTGAAGGGCCCAAGGGCAGTCAAGACGAGGCGCCAACATACGGGCTTACCTATTGTGTGTCAAGAGCTTGGAGGAACTGTTCGAAGTGCCCCTGGGCGTCGTGCGGTCCCGGCGAGGCCTCGGGATGATACTGCACCGCGAAAATCGGGTATTCCCGATGCTTCACCCCTTCGACGGTGCTGTCGTTGAGGTTAAGGTGCGTGACCTCAAGCGCCTTGGCACCGGGGACGCCGCCGGTATCGCCCCGGACCGCGAAGCCGTGGTTTTGTGAGGTGATAAGTACTTGTCCCGTCGCAAGATCCCGCACCGGGTGGTTCCCCCCCCGATGCCCGTACGGGAGCTTGGCCGTTTCCCCCCCCAGCGCCAACCCCAGCAGCTGATGGCCGAGGCAGATCCCGAAGATCGGGAGCGAGCCGTCCGCCAGATCGCGCAGCGTGGCGATGGCGTAGGACACCGCCGCCGGATCTCCGGGACCGTTCGAGAGGAACAGACCGTCGGGTGCGAGCTCGCGGATGCGCGCCGCCGGCGTGGCGGCCGGGACGACTGTGACGCGGCAGCCGTTTTTGAGAAACAACCGCAGGATGTTCCGCTTCATGCCGTAATCGTACGCCACGATGTGGCGACGCGCGTCGGCCGGCCCCTCGGTGTACTCGGCGCCGACGGTTGCCCGGGTCGCGAGATCGAGGCCGTCCATCGATGGGCTCGCGGCGAGCGCGGTACGCACGGCGTCGTTCGGCTCATCGCCCAGCGCCACGGCGCCGCGCATCGCGCCCTTCGAGCGGATGTGGCGCGTGAGCTGGCGCGTGTCTACCTCGGCGACGACCGGGACGCGTTCGGCGGCGAGCCAGTCCGCCAGGGCACCGGTGGACCGCCAGTTCGACGGCTGCACCGAGAGCTCGCGCACCACGACGCCCTCGACCCGCGGCCGATCGGACTCGATGTCGTCGGGATTGATGCCGTAGTTGCCGATCATCGGCGCCGTCATCACGACGATCTGACCGAGATAGGACGGGTCGGTGAAGACCTCCTGATAGCCGGACAGATTGGTGGTGAAGACGACCTCGGCATACGTGGGCTCGAACGCCGTAGGCGCGGTGCCGGGGAACCAGGCTCCGTCTTCGAGCAGCACGTAGGCGGGGTGACGGTCAGCGATGGGGCGGTGGACTCTGGTTGGAGGGTTGATCGGTCCGCGGCGCCGGGGTGGCGGGGAGCGGCAGGGGGGTGGGCTGCACGGGAGCGGGTGCGGGCGCGCCTCCCTCGAGCACCGAGCGCGGCGCCGCGCTGTGCGCCGACAGGACCGCAAGGATCAGCGAGATGAACAAGAAGATGCCGGCGCACCACCAGGTGATCTTCGTGAGCAGCGTGGTGGCCTGGCGGCCCCCCATGAACTGCTCCGTGCCGGCGCCGCCGCCGAGCGACGCCAGTCCCCCGCCCTGGCCCGCCTGCAGCAGGACCGCCGTCGTGAGGATCAGGGCGTCGAGAGCGAGAAGCATCAGCAGGAGGTTGTACATGCGGCGGGGAAAATACCTAGGCGGCGCCGGTCTGCACAAGTTGCGCCCAGCCTTCGGGATCGAGCGAGGCGCCGCCCACCAGCACGCCGTCGATCTCGCGCTCGGCGAGCAGGGCGGCGGCGTTCTTCGCGTTCACGCTGCCACCGTACAGGACGCGCGGTGCGGGGGCGCCGCGGCCCTGCAGCCAGCCGCGGATCTCCCGATGTACGGCGCCGGCGTCTTGGGGGGTCGCGTTGCGGCCGGTGCCGATCGCCCACACCGGCTCGTAGGCGACCACGACGCGCGATAGCGCCGCGCCGTCGAGACCACTCAGCGCGGCAGCGAGCTGGCGGACGACTACCGCCAGCGTGTGCCCCGCGTCGCGCTCGGCGAGCGTTTCGCCGACGCACAATACCGGCGGCAGTCCCGCTCCCAGCGCCGCGCCCGTTTTGCGACGGGTGTCGTCGTCGGTCTCGCCGAACACGTGCCGTCGCTCGGAGTGGCCGATCAGCGTGGCGCGGGCGCCGGCCTGGAGCGCGAGCGGGGCGGAGACCGCGCCGGTGAATGCGCCTTTCGGCTCCCAGTAGATGTCCTGGATGCCCACGAGCAGGTCGCCGCGGTCGCGCGCCGTCTGGGCGGCGGCTTCGACCGACACTGCGGGGGGGAAGAACCACACCTCGCGGTCCTCCCGGCGGTTGTAGCGGGCGCGGAACGTCTTCACGTAGGCTCGGGCTTCGTCCGGCCCGAGGTGCATTTTCCAGTTGGCGGCGAAGAGCAGCCGTCTCACGCGTCCTCGAGGGCGGCGACGCCGGGGAGCGGCTTGCCTTCGAGGAACTCGAGGGCGGCACCGCCGCCCGTGGAGACGTGGGTGAGCTTGTCCTCGAGCCCGGCCACGGCCGCGGCCGAATCCCCGCCGCCCACGACCGTCGTGGCGCCGCGCTTCCCCGCCTCGATCAACGCTTCCCCGATGGCGCGGGTCCCCTCGTCGAACGGCGGCGTCTCGAACACGCCCATGGGGCCGTTCCAGAAGACGGTCTTGGCCTTCAGGATCCGGGCGCGGAAGTCGAGCCGGGTGGAGTCATCGATATCGAAGATGGCGCAGTCCGGGGGGATGCGATCGCTCGACACCTCCTGCCGTTCGGCAGCGCGCGCGAGACTCGGCGCCACGACCGCGCCCCGTGGCAGGATCAGCTTGGCGCCGGCCTTGGCGAGGAGCTCCTTGGCGAGGTCCTCCTTGTCGCGCTCGACCAGGGAGCCGCCCACCTGGAATCCGATCGCGAGGAAGAAGGTGTTCGCCATCGCACCCCCGATGAGGATCTCGTCCACCTTGGGGAGCAGCGCCTCGATCACGTCGATTTTCCCCGAGATCTTCGCCCCTCCGAGCACCGCGACGAACGGTCGCTTGGGCTGGTCGAGCGCCTCGCCGAGGTAGCGGAGCTCGCGTTCCATCAGAAAACCGCTGACGGCGGGCCGGAGGAGGCGCGCAACCGCTTCCGTGGAGGCGTGCGCGCGGTGGGCCGAGCCGAACGCGTCGTTGACGTAGAAGTCGCCCAGCGCGGCGAGCGTCTGGGCGAACGCGGCGTCGTTCGACTCTTCGCCCGGCCAGAAGCGCGTGTTCTCGACCAGCGCGACACCGCCCCGCGGGAGGCGGCGGCTGGCCGCGACGCCGGTGGCCGGATCGGGGATGAATTCGACCGGCGTTCCCAGGATGCGCTCGACGTCGCGCACGATCTGTTTGAGCGACGCTTTCGGGTCCGGGCCCTTGGGGCGGCCGAAGTGCGACAGCAGCACGACCCGCGCGCCCTTCTCCCGCAGATAGGCGATGGTGGGGACCGCGGCGCGGATGCGCGTGTCATCGGTGACGGCGCCGTTCTTGAACGGCACGTTGAAATCCACGCGCACGAGGGCCCGCCTGCCGTCCAGGGCGGCCGGCGGGAGATCGCGCAGGCTGCGCTTTCTCATTTGCCCGCGAGGTACGCGAGCAGGTCGACGCAGCGCGCGGAATAGCCCATTTCGTTGTCGTACCACGACGACACGTGCAGGAACGTGCCGTCGATCACGTTCGTCGAGAGCGCGTCCACCACGCTCGAGTAGAAGCTGCCGATGTAATCGACCGAGACGAGCGGCTCGTCGCTCACGTCGAGGATGCCTTTGAGGCTCGCGCGGGCCGCCTGCTTGAAAGCGCCGTTCACTTCTTCGATGGTCGTCCTCTTCTCGAGTTCCGCCGTCAGCTCCACCACCGATACGTCGGGGGTGGGCACGCGCAACGAGATGCCGTCGATCTTCCCCTTCACTTCCGGAATTACGAGGCTCGTGGCCTTGGCGGCGCCGGTGGTGGTCGGGATGATGCTCAGCCCGGCGGCGCGGGCGCGGCGCAGGTCCTTGTGCGGCAGGTCGAGGATCTGCTGATCGTTCGTATAGCTGTGGATCGTCGTCATGAAGCCGTGCTTGAAGCCCCAGTTGTCGAGCACGACCTTCACCACCGGCACGAGACAATTGGTGGTGCACGACGCGTTCGAGATAACGTGATGTTTCGCCGGGTCGTATTTCTGGTGGTTCACCCCCATCACGATCGTGATGTCCTCACCCTTGGCGGGCGCCGAGATCACGACCTTCTTCGCGCCGGCCGCGAGGTGCTTGTCGGCGTCGGGCCGGTCCGTGAATCGCCCGGTGCTTTCGAGCACCAGGTCCACGCCCAACGCCTTCCACGGCAGCTTCTCGGGCTCCTTGATCGCCGACACCTTGATGGACTTGCCGTTGACGACCAGCGCGTCGCCCTGCGCCTCGACCGTCCCGGGGAAGCGGCGGTGGACGGAGTCGTACTTCAGGAGATGCGCGAGCGTCCTGGTGTCCGTGATGTCGTTCACCGCCACGAACTCGAGCGCCTGCTGCTGCATGAGCACCGCGGCCCGCAGCACATTGCGCCCGATGCGACCGAACCCGTTGATCCCGACACGTACCGCCATGGTTCTCCCCTAGGTGAAATCCGGTACCACCGCGCGGCCGAACGTCACGGCCGAAACCGTGCCCGCGCCCGCCCGCTCCAACGCCCGGGCGGCCTCGGCGAGCGTGGCACCGGTGGTGAAAACGTCATCGACCAGAACGAGTGCCCGTTCCAGTGCGGAGTGCGGAATGCGGAGTGCGGAGTTTTCTCGCGAGCGTTCACTCCGCATTCCGCACTCCCCATTCCGCACTTGGAACGCCCCCGCCACGTTCGCCAGCCGCGCCTCAGGTGTCAACGCCGTTTGTGCGGCCGTGTCCCGCGTGCGGACCAGCAGGTCGACCACCGGGCGCCGCCAGCGGCGACCCAGGGCACGCGCCAGGCGCTCGCTCTGATTGTAGCCGCGGTCCCGGAGGCGCGCGCGCCCCAGCGGGACGGGGACGAGAAGGCCCGAGTCCAGTCCCGGCACGTCGAGCCCGACCATGGCGGCGGCGAGTTCCGGGGCGATGCGCGGCAGACCGCCGTACTTGAGCGCGTGGACCGCCTCGCGCGCCCCCGCGTCGAGCCACACCGCGGATCGCGCCAGCCCGAACGCGGCCGGCCACTCGGCGCAGAGCCGGCAGCGGCCGAACAACGGCTCGGGTTGCCCGCAGCGGGCGCACCACGGGGGACGAACGGGGCGCCAGCGGTGACGGCACACGTCGCACACGAGCCGGGCGGAATCGCGGAACGAGAGGAGGGCGCGGCACAGCAGACACTCTGCCGGGAGGAGGAGCTGCTCGACCGCCTCACGCACCAAGGGCGCGGTTCACGGCGGCGCGCATCACCTCGAGGGGCGCCGCGTGCTCGGGGAAGAAGCGGCTGAAGGCCGCCGCTCCCTGGTGCACCAGCACCTCGCGGCCGTCCTGCGCCCGCACGCCCGCCGCGGTGAGCGTGCGTACCCAACGGGTGCCGCCAGGAGCGTACACGAGGTCGAGGGCGGCCCGCAAACGTGCCGCGCTGTCCGGGTCGAGCGGCAAGGGATCGGAGTCCTTCAAGCCGGCCGGCGTCGCGTTGATCGCGATATCGGGCTCGAGTTTGCCGCGCGCGGCCTCCGCGCGGGTCCCCTGTCCGCGGGCCCAGGCGGCGAAGTCGCGCGCCCGCGCGGCGTCGCGCGACAGCACGTGCAGCTCGGCCTTCGCCGTGGCCGCCGCCAGCGCCACGGCGCGCGCGGAGCCGCCCGTGCCGAGCAGCAGCCAGCTGCCGGCGCCGTCCGCGCCGAGCTGGCGCAGGGCGGCCAGGATCCCCGCGACGTCGGTGTTGTCGCCCACGAGCGCTCCGTGCTCCGTCCAGAACGTATTGCAGGCGCCGACGCGAGCGCACACATCGGTTTTCCGCGCCACGCATCGTTCCGCCGCCTCCTTGTGCGGCACGGTCACGTTCCCCGCCCCGCCGACGCCGGCGAGCGCGGCGAGCACGGTCGCCAGCTCCGGGGCGGGCGTGCGCAGCGCGACGTACACGGCGTCCAGACCGAGGACGCGGATCGCGGCGTTGTGCATGGAGGGGGAAAGCGAATGGGCGACCGGATCGCCGATCACCGCCAGCAGGCGCGTGCTAGCGCTGACTTCCACTCGCGAACTCTTTGACGATGCGCTCCACGGCCGTCTGGAGGAGCGCCTCGAGCTCGACGCACGTGTCGCGATACACGTCGAGGTCACCGCCGAAGGGGTCGCTCACTTCGGCGTCGTCCCCCTCGCGGCCGGCGTATTCGCCGAGCACGAATACGTGGCCCTCGCCGCCCAGCTCGTCCACACGCGCCCGGTGGTGCCGCGCCATTGTGAGGATCAAGTCGGCACCGTCGACCAGCTCACGCGTCAGGAGCTGCGCCCGGTGGCCCGAGAGATCGAGCCCGCGCTCGAGCCCCACGAGGTAGGCTCCCTCGGAGACCGGGGCGCCGTCCCAGGCCCCGGTGCCCGCCGAGGCGACGCCGATCCCCTCGATCCCGCGCTCCACCAGGGCGCGCTCCAGCAAGGCCGCCGCGAGCGGGCTGCGGCAGATGTTGCCGGTGCACACCAGGAGAATCCGTTTCGTGTTCAGCTCCTCTTGTCAGGGAGCGAGTCGTCCCGCGGCGCGTCGCAGCTCGCCCAGGGTCAACGCCCCCTCGCGGATCAGCCGGGGCGCCGGTCGCGTGCAATCAACCAGCGTCGACGGGGGCGAGTTCCCCAGGACGCCGCCGTCCAGCACGAGCAGCGTCCCCGCCTCGACCGCCGGCGCGAAGTCCCGCACGATGGCCGCGGCGCCCGGCGCCGGCGGACTCCCCGGCAAGTTAGCCGAGGTGGACGTCACCGGCTCCCCCAGCGCACGCACCAACCTGGCCATGCCGCGATGGGACGTCCAGCGCACGGCGATCCCGCCTTCCGGGCCCCGCAGCACGTCCGGCAGCCGGCCGCTCCCCCCCGGGAGGACCAGCGTGAGCGGCCCCGGCCAGAAGGCCCGCGCCAGCGCGCTCGCCGACTCGTTGAACGCGAGGCCCTGCGCTTCCGCCATGTCCCGGTCGGCGACGAGCAACAGGAACGGCTTGTCGGGCCGCCGGCCCTTGAGGCGTGCCACCGCCTGCACCTCCCGGCCCCGCGCCCGCGAGCCCAGGCCATACACCGTTTCCGTCGGATAGGCGATCAGCCCGCCCCCGCGGAGGTGCGCGACCGCCCGAGGAAGCGCGGCGGTCACTTCCTCCTCCGTCTGAAATGGGACGGCGCTCACCGCAGCTCACGCGCCAGCGCCTCGGCGACCCGGAAATCGTCGGCGGTCGTGACCTTGAGATTGTACGGCGAATCGGCGACGACCTCCACGGGGAAGCCGGCGCGCTCGCACAGCTCCGCGTCGTCGGTCGGCGCGGCATCGCCGTTCGCGAGCTCCGCATACGCTCGCTCGATCATCGCGCGCGGGAATCCCTGCGGAGTTTGCGCCCGCCACAGGCGGTCGCGTGCGACGGTTCTCGTGATACGCTCCTGCTCGACGTCCTTGACGGTGTCGCTTACGGGGATCGCCGCCACGGCGCCCACGCCGGCACGCGCCTTGGCGAGCACCCCGTCGATCGTCTCCCGGGTCACGAAGGGGCGGGCGGCGTCGTGGACCAGCACCACGACGGCGTGTGGCGGCAGCGCCCCGAGGCCCGCCCGGACCGACTGGGCCCGTGTGGCACCGCCGGCGACGAGTCCCAACCGGTCGCCCACCAGCTTGCCCAGCCACTCGGGGGGTCGCGCTTCGAATCCGGCGGGCACGACCACGACCACCTGCCCGACGTCGGGGTGGGACGTAAACGGTCGCAGCGCGCGCAACAGCATCGGCACGCCGAGGATGGGCCGGAACTGTTTCGGTTCGCCCGGGCCGGCGCGCACCCCGGCTCCGGCGGCCACAACCACGACGCCCGCGTCAGGCCGCGAGTCGCCGGGCGAGCTCACCGATGCCGTCCATGCCGACCAGATCGAGCCCGGGCAGGCTCACCCGCGAGCGGGCGGACAGGAATACGCGGCGGAATCCCTGGCGGGCCGCTTCGCTAAGGCGTCGCTCGACGGCCGCCACGGGGCGGATCTCGCCGCCCAGGCCGACCTCGCCCAGGAACACGGCGTCCGCCGGAAGCGGTCGGTCGTGCACGCTCGAGACCAGGGCCGCCACGACGGCGAGATCGGTCGAGGGCTCGACCAGCCGCACCCCGCCCGTCACGTTCACGAACACGTCCCGCTCGTTGAACGGCAGGCCGCCACGGCGCTCGAGCACGGCGAGCAGCACCGCCAGGCGGCGATGGTCGAGTCCCGTCGCGACCCGCTGTGGGGTGCCGAAGCCGCTCTTCGCCGCCAGCGCCTGGATCTCGACCAGCAGCGGGCGCGTCCCTTCCATCAGCGCGGTCACGGCGGAGCCGGAGACGCCGGTGGTGCGCCCCGCCAGGAACGCCGCGGCCGGGTCCGCTACGGGCTCGAGACCGGCCCCCGTCATTTCGAACACGCCGATCTCGTCCACAGAGCCGAAGCGGTTCTTCACGGCGCGCAGGATCCGGTGATCCAGCGTGCTCTCGCCTTCGAAGTAGAGGACCGTGTCCACGATGTGCTCGAGCGTCTTGGGGCCCGCAATGCCGCCGCCCTTCGTCACGTGCCCGACCAGTAGCACCGCTGGCCCCGCCTCCTTCGCGAAGCGCATGAGCCGGGCTGCGCACTCCCGCACCTGGCCCACGTTGCCGGGCGCGCCCTCGAGCTCGTCGGTGTACGTGGTCTGGATCGAGTCGACGAACACCACGCGGGCGCCCAGCGCGCGGGCGTGATGGGTGATCGCCTCCAGCCGCGTCTCGCCCAGCACGTGCACCGCGCCGGCATCAACCGTCAGCCGATCGGCCCGCAACCGGATCTGATCGGGCGACTCCTCTCCGGACACGTACAGTGTGGGAACGCCCGCCTGCTCGAGCCGCGCCGCACACTGCAGGAGCAGGGTGGACTTCCCGATGCCGGGCTCGCCGCCCACGAGCACCACGGATCCCGGTACGATGCCGCCGCCGAGGACGAAATCGAACTCGCGTAAACCCGTTTGCCACCGCTCCACCCCGGACCCCTCCCCCAGCGCGGACAGGCGGATGGGCGGTCGGGCGGACGGAGAGCTCGTGTGCCGGTCCGCCCGACCGCCCGTCCGGCCGACCGCTTCCTCTACGAGGGTATTCCACGCCCCGCACGCCTCGCAGCGTCCGCCCCATTTGGGCTGGTCCGCGCCGCAGTCGGTGCAGCGGAACACCGAGCCTCCCTTAGCCACGGAGGGCCTCGGGGGGAGATTGGCGCGGCGTGTAATTGTCGAAGCGCGTGTATTCCTTCTTGAAGAACAGCTTGACGGTCCCGGTGGGACCGTTGCGCTGCTTGCCCACGATGAGCTCCGCGACGCCCTCGATGCTGTCGTTCGTCTTGGGGTCCGTGGGGCCGTCGTAGAACTCCTGGCGATAGATGAAGCACACGACGTCGGCGTCCTGTTCGATCGCGCCGGACTCCCGCAGGTCCGAGAGCTGGGGGCGCCGGTGCTCGCCGCCGCGCTGCTCGGGCGCGCGGGAGAGCTGGGACAAGGCGACCACCGGAACGTCGAGCTCCTTGGCCAGGGCCTTGAGCGAGCGGGAGATGAACGAGATCTCTTGTTGCCGGCTCTCGGAGTCGGTGGGACCCTGCATCATCTGGAGGTAGTCGACCACCACGAGGCCGACGTCGTGCTCTGCCTTGAGACGGCGCGCCTTGGAGCGCATGGCGAGCGGCGAGAGCATCGCCGAGTCGTCGATCCAGATCGGCGCCGTGCCCAACAGGCCGGCCGCGCGGGCGAGCTTCGGGTAGTCGTCGTCGCGCAGCTGGCCGCGGCGCAGTCGCTGCGCATCCACCAGGCCCTCGGAGCACAGCAGCCGCTGCACCAGCTGCTCCTTCGACATTTCGAGGGAGAAGACCGCGATCCCCACGTTGTGCTCGATGGCGGCGTGCTGCACGATGTTGAGCGCGAGCGCCGTCTTCCCCATCGACGGCCGCGCCGCGACGATCACGAGGTCGCCACGCTGGAACCCGGCGGTGAGCCGGTCCAGGTCCGTGAAGCCGGTGGCCACGCCGGTGAGCGCGCCCTGGCTCGTGTGCAGCTGCTCGATGCGCTCCATCGTCGGCCAGATCAGCTCCTTCAGCCGGATAAACTCCTCGGCGCGCCGGAACTGGGCGACCTGGAACACGCGGTGCTCGGCGTTGTCGAGCACTTCGATGGACGTGGAGCGGCCCTCGTAGGCGTCCTGGATGATCGCCGTGGCCGCCTCGATCAGCCGCCGCAACACCGCCTTGTCACGGACGATCTTGGCGTGATACTCGACGTTCGCGGCGGTCGGGACCACGTCGATCAGGCCCCCGAGGTACTCCATCCCCCCGGCGCGATCCAGGTCCCCGCGTCGCATGAGCTCGTCGCGCAGGGTGACGGGATCGATTACGTCGCCCCGCTCGGTGAGCGCGATCATCGAGCGGAACAGCAGCCGGTGGCCCTCGCGGTAGAACATCGTGTCGTCGAGCAGCTCGGCGGACTTGAGGGCCGCGTCCTGATCGAGCAGCATGGCGCCGAGCACCGCCTGCTCCGCTTCGTTGCTCCACGGAGTCTGGCGGCCGGTGAACTCGGAGGAACGCTCAGGCGATGAGACGGCGGGCGATGCGGACGTCATCCCAGGTCGGTTTCTTCCAGTTCGGGTTGCGGAGCAGGGCAGCCGGATGATAGGTCACGATCAGGGGAATACCACGGAACCGGTGCACGAAGTTCCGCAGCGATCCCAGCGACTGTTTGGTGTTGAGCAGCGTCTGCGCGGCCGTTCCGCCCATCGCGAGGATCACGCTCGGCTTCACGATGTCGATCTGGCGGAACAGGTATGGCACGCACGCGGCGATCTCGTCGAACTGTGGCAGGCGGTTCTCGGGCGGACGGCATTTGACGACGTTGCAGATGAAGACCCGCTCGCGCGGCAGCTCGATCGCGCCGAGGATCTTGGTGAGCAGCTCGCCGGCCGGCCCGACGAACGGCCGTCCGGTTTCGTCTTCCACCCGTCCCGGCCCTTCGCCCACCACCACCAGCCGGGCCGCCGCCGCCCCTTCCCCGGGGACGGTGTGCCGGCGGGCCTCGCACAGCCGGCACTTGGTGCAGCCCGCCACGAGCTGCGCGATCGCCTCGAGCGACATCGCCTGCGGCACCGGATCGTTCGAAAACAGATCGCCACCGGGGGGATCGTAGGAGATTCCCGGCGGGGGGAGAGCGGAGTCTGACTGGGCAGGTCCGACCTTGGGTTTCCCCGGGCTCGCGCCCGGGGTCAGTGCCGCACTTCCCCGGGGATCAACTAACCCCGGGCGCAGGCCCGGGGTGGAGCCATCCGGCAGGATAACCGGATTCCCCCCAAGCAGCCGTTGCTGTTCCAGGAATTCGCGCGCCAGTGCCCGCCCGTCGGTCACGTCAGCGATTGCTCCACCGCGTCGAGGATTTTGTCGGCCACGTCCCGCTTCGAGAGGAGCGGCAGCTCGATTGGCTCACCGTTCCTCCGGATGATGGTGACGCGATTCGTGGTCACTTCAAATCCCGCGCCGGGCTCGTGCGCGTCGTTCAGGATGATCGCATCTAAATCCTTCTCCCGCAACTTGGCCTGGGCGCGGGCCAATCCGTTTCCTCCTACCTCGAGCGCGAACCCGACCACCACGCATTTCTTGGGACGCTTGAGCGAGCCGAGGATATCGGGAGTGGCTTCCAGCTCGATGGTCAGACCGCCGTTGGCGCGGGGACGCTTGGCGGCGGACGGTTCCGTGGGGCGATAGTCTGCCGGGGCGGCGGCCATGACGAAGAGGTCCGCGCGCGCCACCAACGCCTGCGCCGCGCGCTGCATCTCCGCGGTGGTTTCGACGCGCTGCGCGGTCACGCCGAACGGCAGCGGCAGGTCACTCGGTCCCGAGACCAGGACGACGTCCGCGCCGCGAGCATAGGCGGCTGCCGCGAGCGCGTAGCCCATGCGACCGCTCGACGGGTTGGTGACGACCCGCACCGGGTCGAGATGCTCGCGCGTGGGGCCGGCGGTCACGACGACGCTCTTCCCCTGCCACGGCGCACGCTGCAGCAGCAGCCGCTCCGCCGCCACGAGGATCGCTTCGGGCTCGCTCATCCGGCCCGGACGGTCGCTCGGTCCTTCGGCGAGCGGGCCCGTCTCGGGGCCCACGAAGACCCAGCCGCGCGCGGCGAGCGTGCTCACATTGGCTTGCGTTGCGGCATGCGCGTACATCGCGTCGTTCATCGCGGGTGCCGCGAGCACCGGCCCGGTCCGGGCGAGCAGCAACGCCGTGAGCACGTCGTCGGCGAGGCCCATCGCGGCGCGGGCCAGCACGTGCGCGGTAGCCGGCGCGACGATCACGAGGTCCGGCTCGCGCGCCAGCCCGACGTGGGCGAGCGCCCGGTCCCGCTGCCACAAGGAGGTGAGGACCGGGCGCCCGGTGAGCGCTTCGAAGGTGACCGGCCGCACGAACTCGGCGGCGGACGCGGTGAGCACCGCATCCACCGTCGCGCCGGCCTCGGTGAGCCGCCGGGCGAGCGTGCAGCTCTTGTAGCACGCGATTCCGCCCGACACGCCGAGGACGACGTGCCGGCCGGCGAACGCCATCAGCCTTCCTGGCGCCGCCGCCGCACCAGCTTGTAGGTCAGCCGGCCGCGTACCAGCTCGTCCAGCGCCCGCGTGGTGAGTTTCTCCTCGAAGTCCACCGAGCGGTCGCGCGGGAACTCGTTCACGAAACGGGCGAACTTGGCGGCCACCAGCACCCCCAGGTACTTGTTCTGGGTCTGCGTGGCGACTTCGCTCGGGGTCACGATCCTCATCACCTGCTCCTTCCGGTAGACTGCTTCAGTTGTGCTGCCTCGCTCCTCAGCTGTCGCACGAAATCCGACAGCAAGCTAGCCATGTCGCCGGGCGCGCGCTCGGTCCCCTCGCGCGCTCCCTGCACCAGGTCGATGACCTCACGCACGGCCGTCTCGAGGTCGTCGTTCACGAGCACGTGGTCGTACACGTCCCCGATCTCGCGCCGCGCCGTCTCGACCTCGCGCGTCGCGATGTCGATCCGCTGCGACAGCTCGGCTTCCGACTCGGTGCGCCGCTTGCGCAGCCGCTCGATCAGCACGCGGGGCGAAGGCGGGATCACGAAGAGCACGAGGGAGGCCGGCCGCGGGTATGCCTTCCGGACCTGTCGGGCTCCCGTCACCTCGACGTCGAGCACCACGTGCTTCCCGCTGCGCAGCACTCGCTCGACCTCGCCGCGGAGCGTGCCGTACAGCTCCCCCGCATACTCGGTCGACTCGAGGAACTCACCCGCCTCACGCCGCCGCTCGAACTCGTCGCGCGTCAGGAAATGGTACGCTTCGCCGTCTCGCTCGCCCGGTCTCGCTTTGCGCGTCGTGGCGGACACCGAGTACCCGAAGGTGTCGGGCAGCCGCGTCCGCAGCTCGCGCGCGATGGTCGTCTTGCCGCCCCCGGACGGGGCGGCCAGGACGACGACCCGCGGGGTCACTCCAGGTTGTCGAGCTGCTCCCGGAACTTCTCGAGCTCGCCTTTCATGGCGATCACGCTGTGCGTGATGCCGGAATCGTTGGCCTTGGACCCGATGGTATTCACTTCGCGCAGCAGCTCCTGCGCGAGGAAGCCGAGCTGCTTCCCCACCGCCCCATCGGATGCGAGCGCCTCCCGGCACGCCGCCAGGTGAGTCCGTAACCGCACGAGCTCCTCGGTGATGTCCACGCGGTCCGCCATCAGCGCGACCTCGACGGCGAGCCGCTGCTCGTCTACCTGCACGCCCGCCGCGAGCTCCGCCACCGCCTTCTTCAGCCGCGCGAGCTCCGCTGAGAGCCGCTCGGGCGCCCGCTGCTCGATCGTCGCGGCGCCCGTCTCGAGCGCCCCGAGCCGTCCCCCGAGCTCCACCGCGAGCGCCGCCCCCTCGCGCGCCCGCATCCCGAGCAACTCCCGCACCGCCCGCTCGGCGATCGGCTCGACCTCGCCCCACTGCGCCGCGGCGACCCCGTCCTGATGCGACGTCAGCACCTCAGGCTGCCGCGCCACGAACGCGAGGTCCACGTCGCCCTTGAGCTTCAGGTGTTTCTTGAGCTCCTTCGCGGCCGCCACCAGCTGGCGCGCCCGGGTGAGGTCCACCGCGACGGCGCCGTCGCGTTGTGGCGCCTCGATCCACCGCGCCGCGACCGTTACGTGGCCACGCTCCAGCAGCTGCCGCAGCCGCTCGCGGAGCGGTGCCTCGACCCCGCCGAGCTCGAACGGCAGCTTGAGTTGCGGATTGTAATAGCGGTGGTTCACGCTGCGGATCTCGATCGAGAGCCGCCCGCCGAGGACGTTCCCTTCGGCCGAACCGAAACCCGTCATGCTCCGCGGCACAGACTTTAAACCTAGTCGCGGAAAGCACTTAGGTCAACTTCAGTTGGTGAACAGCCAGCGCACGCCGTAAAACTGAAAGCGGCGCGGGTAGTCGAGCCCGGGGACGTAGCTGATGCGCTTCAGGGTGACGTTGCGCTGGACCCAAAAGATGGTCACGCCGGCGATCCGCACCTCCACGTTGACCTCCCCGACGGTCGCCCCCGGGAGGGTGCGCAGCGCGCCCGCCGAGTCCAGGCCCGCCGTCCCGCGGCTCCACGAGTCCATCGCCCACTCGCCCCGCAGTGCGAAGATGCCGCTGCGGTACACCCGCCAGAACTTCGAGTAGAACGTGAGCGACACGCGCCCGTGATACGGTGGCTCGAAGTCGTTTCCCCCGCGCACCAAGGGATCGAAATACCAGCCGGAGAGCTGGAGGCCGGGCAGCAGCCGCAGCGCGCCGTGCGCGGTGAAATAGCGCGTGCGCTGCGTCGGGCTCAGGCGCAGGGGACCGGAGCTGTCGATCGCCGCGATCGCCACGGGGAAGCCGATTGGCGCGAACGGATCGCGGGTCGCGCCGCCCAGCTCGAGGCTGATCCAGCTGCGGTCCCAGCGCACCGCGCCCGACCCGTCCACGGTGCGCTGTCCCAGGTCGGACGAATCGAGCGGTACCTGGAGGTCGTGCGCCCATGCGATGTCGCCGTGGAGTGACAGCCCCGCCGGCAGAATCAGGCCCGCGGCGAGATGGGCGCGATTGCCGGACCGCCCGCGGCTGTATTCGGCGTGGCGCGCGTCGCCTGCGAGGGTGAGGCCGGGAAATGGGCTCCAGGCGCCGGTGCCTTCGAGCTGCCACGGCCGGGCAGTGTCCAGCCGGCGGAGCGCGAGACCGATGTGTGCGCGGGACCAGTCGTTCGTGACCTCGAGGGTGCCCTGTGACAGGCTGCGATCGGGCACCGCGCCATCGCGGGTCACGCTCGTCGTGGCGAACGTCGCTTGGGCACGCAGCCCGACACCGTCGTCACGAGCGGCCGCGAACACGCGAAAAATCCCGTCGCGCCGCTGAGGATTCCAGTCCGCCGTGAGGTGCCCTTCGCTGCGGTGCCAGCGCGAGCTCAAGGTTTGGTACGAGGCCCCGAACCGGGCGCTCGGCACGTACTCGGCCTTGACCCACAGGTCCACGGAGTTGAATGCCGTGCTCGAGGTACCCTCGATGCCGTCGTTGTTGTTGTAATCGGCCACGAGCGAGAGGCCGAATCCCGAGCGCCAGCGACGGAGAAACGCACCGCGGTAGTTCGCCGTCTTCACTTCGCCGGTGGCGACCCCGACCTGCGACGTGGTCTCCGTGGAGCGCTGGCGGAGCGTGACGAGATAGACGCGGAGCGAGGCCGGCAGCACGATCACGTCGATGCGCTCGAGCGGCACAAGCGAGATGCGGGCGGGGTCGAGGAACACCGAGTCCCGCCCGAGCGGCAGGTAGGGCACGCCGTCCCAGTAGATCTCGAGGCCCGCCGCACCGCGCCCGCCGTACATCACGATCTCCCCGGCGCCGTAAATGCCGCCGCGCGCGACGTAGACGCCCGGAATGTGGGCGAGCAGGTCCGACAGCGTCTGGACGTTCGAGAGCACGAGCGAGTCGGTGTTGAACGTGTAGCGCGTGCCGCGCGGCAGCGGCCCGGCGGGGATCAGCTGGGGCAGCGTGGGCAGGTAGCGCGGCAGGGTGTCGCGGGCGGTCGTGTCCCGGCGGGCCGTGGAATCGCGTCCGAGCGTGTCGCGGCGCGCGGTGCTGTCGACCTGAGCGGCGGCTCCGGCCGCGACGAGCAGCAGCGCGGCGGCGCCCGCGAGGCCGCGGGTCACGCCCCCGCGCGCTTGAGAATGAACTCGGTGAAGAGCCGGACGCCGACCGCCGTCGGGCCCTTGGCCTGGTGCGGCCCTTCGCCCTCGGTGTACGCGGTGCCCGCGATGTCGAGGTGCACCCAGGGATACCCCTCCACGAATTCCCGCAGGAACCACCCGCCGGCGATCGACCCCGCCCCCCGCCCACCCGAGTTCTTCACGTCCGCGATGTCGGACTTGAGCAGATCGCGGTACTCGTCCCACAGCGGCAACGGCCAGCAGCGCTCGCCGGCGCGCTCCCCTGCCTCCCGCACTTCGGTCAGCAAGGGCTCGTCGTTCCCCATCGCGCCGATGGCCACCTGGCCGAGGGCCACCACCACGGCACCGGTGAGCGTCGCGATGTCGATCACCGCCGACGGCTTGAAGCGCCGCACGTACGACAACGCGTCGCACAGGATGAGGCGCCCTTCGGCGTCGGTGTTGATGATCTCGATCGTCTTCCCGAAATGGCTCTTCACGACGTCCCCCGGTTTCACCGCGTGGCCGGAGGGGAGGTTTTCAGTGGCCGGGATGAGGCCCACGACGTTCAGTTTCGGCTTGAGTTGCCCCAGCGTCTCGAACGTGCCGAGCACGGCCGCGGCGCCGGACATGTCGAACTTCATGTCCTCCATGTTCTGCGCGGGCTTGATCGAAATGCCGCCCGAATCGAATGTGACGCCCTTGCCGACGAGCGCCACCGGAGGCGCGTCACCGGCGCCGCGGTACTCGAGCACGATGAAGCGCGGCTCCTGGTCGCTGCCCTGGGCCACGGCGAGGAGCGCCCCCATCGCTTCCTGTTGCAGCTTCGCCCGGTCGAACACCGTGAGCGTGAAGCCGTGCTGATCGGCCAGCTGTTTCGCCCGTTCCGCCAGGTAGGTCGGCGTGCACACATTCCCGGGCAGCATCTGGAGGTGTCGGGTGAGCCGCTGCCCCGCGGCGACGGCGTCGCCCACGCGCTGGCCGGCCGCGACCTCTTTCATCTCCTTTTGATCGCACACGAGCGTGACGCCCTCGACCTCGGGCTTCGGCTCGTCGGGCGCCGCCTTCTTGAGCTCGGTGAACGCCCAGGCGCCGTGCGCGGCGCCCTCCACCGTCGCCTGGCCCAGGTCCCGGGCCGACACGCCGTTGCGCGCCTCGGGGACGACGGCGAAGGCGAGCTGCTTCGCGCCGAGCGCACGCGCCCGCTTGCCCGCGACGGCGGCGGCGCGCCGGATGGTGTTGCGGGTGACCTCGCCCGGTTTCCCCAGGCCGACGAGCAGGACGCGCTCCGGCTTGGCGCCGCCGGGATAGAGCAGCGTGGTCTCGTCGCGCTTTCCTTTGAAGTCGCCGCTCGTGATCGCGCGCGCCACGACACCCCCCGCGGCGCGATCGAGCTCGGCGAGGGAGGTGGGAACGGCGCTCCCCTGCGCGAGTGCGACGGCGAGGAGCGGCGTGTCGACCTGGGAAAGCGGCGTGCTGGCGACGCCGCTGGTCATCCTAGACATGCTCGATTATGCACTCGGCAAAAGCCGAGGTCGAGACCTCGGTCGCATTGGGCATGAGGCGCGCGAGGTCGTACGTGACGCGCCGCGCCCGGATCGCGCCGCCGAGCCCGCGCGCGATCGCCGTGGCCACGTCGTCCCACCCGAGCTCCTCGAACATCATCGCCCCCGACAGGATCACGCTCCCCGGGTTCACCTTGTCCTGCCCCGCGTACTTGGGGGCGGTGCCGTGGGTCGCCTCGAACACAGCGTACCCGTCGCCCACGTTGCCCCCGGGGGCGAGCCCGAGCCCGCCCACCTGGGCCGCGGCGGCGTCCGAGAGCAGGTCGCCCGTGAGGTTGGGCGCGGCGATCACGGAGTATTCGTCGGGGCGCAGCACGAGCTGCGCGAACATCGCGTCGGTGATCCGGTCCTTGATGATCACCTTTCCCGTTTCCCCTTTCCCCTTTCCCGTTTCGTCCTCGGTGATCGTCTTGTCCCCGAAGCGCTCCTTCGCGAGCTCATACCCCCACTCGCGGAACCCGCCCTCGGTGAACTTCATGATGTTGCCCTTGTGAACGAGCGTGACCGAGCGGCGACCGGCGCGCAGCGCGTACTCGATGGATTTGGCGACCAGGCGCTGGGAGCCGAACTTGGACATCGGCTTGATGCCGATCGCGCTCCCGGGGCGAATCTTGGCGCCGAACCGCTCGGTGAGGAACCCGATCACGGCATCGGCTTCGGGGCTGCCGGCCCGGTACTCGATCCCGGAGTACACGTCCTCGATGTTCTCGCGGAAGATCACCACGTCGAGCTTCTGCGGCTCGCGCATCGGGCTGGGCACGCCCTCGAAGTAGCGCACCGGCCGGATACAGGCGTACAGGTCCAGCACCTGGCGCAGGGTGACGTTGAGGGATCGGATCCCCCCTCCGACGGGAGTGGTCAGCGGACCCTTGATGGCCACGCGGTGCGTGCGGATGGCGTCCAGGGTGGCCTCGGGAAGCCAGTTCCCGACCTGCTTGAAGGCCTTCTCTCCGGCCAGGACCTCGAGCCAATCGATCTGCCGTTTACCGCCGGACACCTTCCGCACAATCGCGTCGAACACCCGCCGGGCGGCGCGCCAGATGTCGGGCCCGGTGCCGTCGCCCTCGATAAAGGGAATGACGGGGTGGTTCGGCACCACCCAACGGCCGTCGCGGTACTCGATGCGCTCGCCCATGGCCAGGCAGTCTACACGGCCCGGGCGGGGTTGCGCCAGGCGAAACGTCGACCGTACACTTGAGGCGATGCGCAGCACACCACGGCTCATCCTGTTCACGCTCGCGGCAGCCTGCTGGCTCGCCGCGGGGCCGGGCGGCGCGACCACGCGCGCGCTGCTGGCGTGCCACCACCATGCGACACACCACGCGGCGGGTGGGGGTGGGGGGGGACACCACACGCTCCCATCCGACGGGCCGTGTTTCTGCGGCGAGATGACCGGCAGCGCGGACCTCGCCCTGTCAGTGGCCGTTCCGGCGCCGCTGCCCGCGTCGCCCGCGATCGCGCTGCCGCAGCAGGTTCTGGTGTACCCGTCCCTCTTCCCGCTTCCCCCTTCCCCGTCTTTCACCCCCACCCCTCCGCCTCCGAACAGTCTCGGCTGACCTGACCCGTTAGCCACCCACAACTCGGAGGACATATGCGCAGTGCGCTTTGGAGCGCCCTGCTCTGCGGCGTCGGGATGAGCGCCGCAGCGCAGCAGCGGGCCGTGACATTCGAAGAGCCGTCGCCCGTGAGCATCACGGGCTTTGCGGTCGGACGGGCCGATTACGATCGCGTCATTCGCAGCAACACGTTTACGGCCGGGAAGATCGGCGTGAGCTTCTTCAAACCGGTGGGCGACGCCTACCTGTTTGCCCAGTTGACGACGGCCCTCGAAGACGGCGCCTCGTCCACGGAGATCGACAACTTGCTCGTCAGCTGGACGCCGCATACCGCGAACAAGTGGTCCCTGGCGTTCGGCCGGTTCGACGCCCCTATCGGCTTCGAGCGCGATGACGAGCCCCTCAACCTGATTCCGACCAGTTCGTTCAACTTCACCTATGCCCGGCCCGGCAAGCTCACGGGCGTGCAGGTCCACTACACCGCGTCGTCACGGGTCGACGTGTGGGGGGTGGTCGCCAACGGCTGGGACGTGACGGTGGACAACAATCGCGGCAAGACAGGGCTCGCCAGAATCCAGTGGATCCCAATCCCCTGGGTCACGCTCGGCTTCACCGGCGTGTACGGGCCCGAGCGGGACTCGAGCGATGCAAACCAGCGGTCGCTGTTCTCGAGCGATCTTACCATTGACCGGGGACGCCTGATCGTGGGTGCCGAAGCCAACTTCGGGCGGGAGCAGCAGGGCGGCGGCAATCCCTCGTGGCGCGGAGCCGCGGTCACCGGATTCCTGAAGATGAGCCGCCACGTCGGGCTTACCGGGCGGTACGATCAAATGGAAGACACCGACGGCCTGCTCACGGGGACGCCGCAGATCCTGCGCTCGGTCACCGTCGGCCCGATGTGGTACTTCTCGAGCGCCCGCGAGGGAATCTTCAGCAACATCGAGCACACGCGGTTCCACCTCCCGCAGATCGCGCTGCGCGCCGCCGTCCGGGCCGACTGGTCGTCCACGCCGTTCTTCACCGATGCCACTGGGGCGCTGCAGAGCTCGAACACCAAGGGCGTGCTCGAGCTGGTCTACGTGTTCTAGGGGAGGGGGAAGCCATCCATGCTGTACGACCTGCGACGTGCGGACGTCCGCATCAAGTGGCTCGTGACCGGCCTGCTCGCGACGCTGGGGCTGTCTTACGTGTTCGGGGCGGTGATGGTCGCGCTGTACGCGGGGTTCACGCCCCAGAGCGTGGCGGCGACGTACGCCGGTCCGGAGATGTCGATGCCGATGCCGCCCGAGACCACCATGGTCGTGCAGCGCCCCATGGTGATGACCGACTTCGCCAAAGCTCAGGTCCACACGGTCGATACCAACTTGCTGATCCAGGACACCCACGTGCACGTCCCGATGTACGGACTCATCGCGGCCGCCTTGGGCGTCGTGGTCGCCGGGCTCTCGTTGCCGCGGACCTGGGCGCTCGGTCTGATCGTTCTACTGTTTGCCGCGCCCTGGCTCGACTTCGCCGGCATGTGGCTCACCAAGCTCGCCTCGCCGCGTTTCGCGATCGTGACCCTCGCCGGTGGTTGGGCGATGGGCGTCGCTTATCTCATCGTCGCGGCGTTGGCTGTCCACCAGATGTGGTTGTCACGCGAAAGGGGTTGACCGATGAACTTCCTGATGCGCGCGGCGGTGATCGCTGCGCTGTTGCACATCACTCCCGTGGTCGTGCTGGTCAAGCGTCCCGACGCCGTGCAGACGCTCTTGCCGGGGGCCGATGCCTACGTCGCCAGCGAGGTACACCTGAGTGCCAAGGATGCCCACCGGCTGCACGAGGGCGTCGACTGGAGTCCCGAGGACGGCGTGCTGGTGTTCTATGGGGGCACGGCGGGAACGACGTCGGTCGGCGCGCTCGAGTTCGTGCGCGTGGACACACCCCACGGGCCGATCGAAGTGGCGGTGGGCTTCACCCCGCAGGGCGCCGTGCGTGGCGTGGTCGTCACGAAGGCGACGGTTGAGATGAAGCCGTGGGTGCTCGAGGCCGTCGCTGCCGGGCTCACCGACCACTACCGCGGGCTCAAGCCAGGCGGGGAGGCGCCGGGGGGGGCGGCCGGGATCGCCAGTCGGGTCGGGAATTTGGCCGCCTACGTGGCCGGCGAGGTGGACAAGGGAGTCGCACGGGCTCTTGCGGCGTACGGGGCCTTTTACAATCATGTGAGGGCCTGACGGCGGGTGCGTCCTGAAACCGTTCCGCAACGGCAGGGGGTAGGAGCACGTCTACATGGGCATGAAGCTCTCGTGGGTG
>Ga0193755_1000002_pt1 | contig 90100 bp, 77 predicted proteins | sample H1a2metaG_FD_144921 | JGI IMG/M metagenome (GOLD analysis project Ga0193755, IMG submission 144921) | Soil microbial communities from a riparian zone of the East river system, Colorado, United States - H1a2 | ecosystem: Environmental > Terrestrial > Soil > Riparian zone | place: USA: East River...
GTCAACGTCTTTGCGGAGGGCCCGTCGCCGTGACCGGCCGGACCGTGGCACTTCCAGCATTCCATGCGCTGGTACAGCTCGCGCCCGTGCAGAATGCTCTGAATCGTCGGCGCGGGCTCCGGGGGGATCGTGATCGGCGTCCCGGGCTTCGCAGTCCGCCACCGGGACGCGAACGTCTTGATGTAGGACACCACGTCGACGCGGTTCTGCGCCGTGAGCGCCACCCACGGCGGCATGTTCGTGGTCACGAATCCACGCGTCACCGAGTTAAAGAGGTCCTGATCCGTCGGCAGCGAGCCCGACGGCGTCGAGCGACATTTGAACGTCCCGGTCGTGAAATCCCGCGGCTTGGGATCGATCCACTGAGCGTTTTCGCCTTGTGCATCGCCTTCATCGCCGTGGCAGCCGGCGCAGTAGCGGGTGTACAGCGGTTTCCCGGCCGCGGCGCGGCCGGTAAGACTTCCGACGTGCGTCTCTTGAGCCGGTGCGGGCGACACGCTCCCGAGGAGGAGTACCGCGCCACAGGCCGAGACGAGCGACAGCCAGCGCGTTTGCGGTCTCATTTGTGGCTCCTTTCAGAAAGCGAAGTCGAAGGCCAACAGTAGGCTGCGGCTCCATACGACCGTTGTGGGCGTCGCCGGATCGACGCCGGAACCATCCCCGCTTAAGGGCACCGTTCCGATTGTTTTCGTCATCGAGAATTCGGCGTGGAGGGCCATGCCGTCGCGGCTGAACATGAACGGATACGCCCGAACGCCGAGCGCGAAAGCGTCGGCGTTGCCCTGCGTCGTGGGAATCGCAGGATCGCCCTGCTTCGACATCCGAAGCATTTCGTACCGTCCCTGGACCAAGAGCCGCGGAGCCGCGACGTAATGGGCTTCGAGCAGCGCCGTATTCCAGGCTGGTTTCACGGCGCCGGGTCCCAGGGCGGCGTCATCGGACGCATGCGAGACCAGCGGGATGAGCTCCAGATTACCCACCCACAACTGCGCGGTCGCCCCGAACCGAACGAAAGACTTGTTGGCCGAGCCGGTGCCCGGAATCGGCACGCCGCCGCTACTCTCGAAGACGGTCGGACGGTGTCCCAGATAACCGAATACGCCGACCCGCTGCGGGCCCAACCCGCTGCCTATCGCAAAGGCTCGGCTCGCCGTGACCATCGCGTCCACGCTCTTGCCGCCCGGCAAGCCCGGCTCACCATCGTCGCCGGTCAAGAGCGCGACGCTGTAGCGCGTGTAGCTGTTGATCGAATGGCCCGAGAACTCCGCACCGATCTGGTTGTCCCCGAAGCCGAAGTTGTTCGCGCTCCCGACGGGCAGGTAGTGGTAGGCATAGAGAAACCCGCCGTTGGACGACAACCAGGTAAACCGCTTTTCGGAGAGCAGGTTGTCGAGCTCGAACTTGCCGACCTTCAGATTGGCCCACGGCGAATTGCCGAGGTTGTCGAAGCGCACGAACGCGGCCTCGAGGCCCGTCGTGCCATCCGCGTCCAGGGTCGGCACGAGACCGAAGGTGATGTCCTTGTACAGCGTGCCGAGCAGCAGAAAGTCGACGCCGGAGAGATCGAAGCCGGCTTGCGTGATCGTCTTCCCGCCCGGCGACGCGTCAGTCACCTGGTTCGTCGTGTTTTCGACACGGTACTGCGGTGTGGTGCGCATCGCGATCGGCCAGTAGGCGTTGTTCTGCCAGATCGGCGAGTCGCGGTCGTTGCCGAGCTGGTACCCGTTGTCCTTGAACCGCTGGCCAAACGCGCTCAGCTCGGGCCACGCGGTGTGGCAGGCGGAGCATCGCAGTCCATACTTGCGTGCGAAGGCGGGGATTCGGCTGGTGAGGGCGGCGTAGGCCGCGGTGTAGGACCTTGCAGGTATGCTGCCGCGGTTGGGCGTCATGGCAGCGCAAACGAGAGTCGCCAGCGGTGCAGCGGCCTTCAGGAACCGCTTGACCATGTGAGACCTCCCCTTGGTTGGAGAGACCCTCCCTAATGACGATCGGTGACAGACTTCAGCGGACATCTACGGCGCCGCGCGTCGGTTGTCAAATAGGTAATCCCCTACTCCTCGGCGCGGCGTGGGTGTTTCTCGCGTCTGCGATACCCCTTTTTGGAACGGTGGACTTTGTGCGAGGGGGTCTTCAGGCGCTCTTTGACCGGCGCCTTCGGGTTTGGCACGCGTATTACGACCTTCTCTTTCTCGCGCTTTCGGCTCAATTGCCGACGCGCTCCCGGATCTGCTTGGCGTGATGGCGCGCGTGGATGACGTGGAAGCGCATCCACTCCTCGACGGTCAAGTCGCCCATGCGCGGATGTTTGACGAACAGGTTGTGGCGTCGCTCCGGCAACAGCGCACGGTCGACCTGATCCCACGCCTCGACCCCGGCGAGGAAATGCGCTTCCGCTGTCGCGCGATCGATGCTCGCTGGTGGCGTAGTACGCTCCGGCGCCTTCCGTCCGGGCGGAAACCAGCGCAATCCGAAAATGAAGAACCTGGCGACCTGCTGCGCGGGCGAGCGCGCGCGTCGCGACATCGGTGCATGGTTGCGTCGCGCCAGGAACGTGTCGCCGCTCAACGTAAGTCCGAGCGCGAGATGCTCGACGATTTGCGCGGGCGTCCATTTCCCGGGGGGGCCATGCTCCCATTCGCTGTCCGCACGCGCCCGGAGGGGACCGAGCACGAGGTCAGGCAGCTCACCGATCGGCGTCATCCTCGTCATCGCGTGAGGGGCCGCGGACCACTAGTTTCTACCCGACCCGACATGCGGGGAATTTGCGAGTGAACCTGCTGCGCCGCCACCCGGTCGCGATCGCGCTGGTGGTCCTGCTTCTCGCGACCGCGATTCACCCGCTGTCTCCGCTCATCGACGCGGTCACCGGCTCGACGCCGAGCGACGTAGACCTCGAGCGACCGGTCACGTACGTCCTCTTTGCCCCGCTCTCCAACACGCTCGACGCGCTCACGTTCTTCAGCCAGCCCCGCGCGGAGTGGGCGCTCGCCGTCTGGATCCTGGCGCTCGCCGCATGGGGCGCACTGCGACGCTCCGAGACGCCGCTCACGTGGCGCCGTCGCACCACGCGCGCGCTCGTCGGCCCTGGCGTCCTGCTGCTGCTCGCCGTCGCTGCTGTGCTGCTGCCGCGCCCTGTCCCGCGCCTCGCGACCGAAGGCACCGTCGGGGGCACCGTAATCGACTACCACGCGCACACCAATGCCTCACACGACGGCCGACCCGGGTGGACGCTCGCGAAGCTTGCGGCCTGGCACGAGCGGCAGGGGTTCGAAGCGTCGTACGTGACGGATCACAACGTCGTGTACGACGGCTCGCTTCCAGTCCCGGAGGGCACGTCCATCAACTTGTTGCCGGGCGTCGAATGGAGCGTCCATCAGCAACACGTGGTGGCGATCGGGCCGGTCGAGCCGCTGCCGCGCGACAGCTTTCAGGGGAGCACCGCGCGGATGATCCGGATCTTCGCCGCGATCGAACGCCAGGGTGGACTCAGTATCGCATCGCTCCCCGAGTACTGGCGCTATCACTGGGACGATCTCGGCGCGTTCGTCGTGGGCGGCGTGGACGGGTTCGAGATCGTGAACTGCGCGCCGAAGGCGCTGGGGTTCCCGTCGAATCTGCGCCGACAGGTGATCACGCTCGCGAGCAGCCATGACTTGATGGTCGTTGGCGCGAGCGACAATCACGGCTGGGGTAAGGTCACCTGCGTCTGGAACGTTTCGCTGCCGGGCGCTCAGGGGTTCCATACCAACCGCGTGTTTGCGCGGCCGCTCGCGCTGGTGCAGGGCAACCGGTGGTCCTGGACCGCAGCGGTGACGCAGCCGTGGTTCATGCTGCGGTCGTTGAGCTGGAGCGAGCGGGCGAGCTGGCTCACGTGGGTCGTCGTCATCCTGCTGTATCGCGCGATGCCCCGCCGTGAGGGTCAGGGGGCGGGCCTCGGGATCCTGGCGCGGTCACTGGGGCGGCGCAGCAGGAAGAGCGTTCCTAACGAAACCCCGACATGACACGGCGCAGCCAATCAGCGAAGTTCCTTCCCTTCTTTCTTTTGGAGACGGTCCCATGCAGGCAGCAGGTCGGTTCGTAGTTCTCGGTGCATTCGTCGCGCTCACCGCTCAGGCGCGGGCGCAGACCGCGGGAGCGCTGCCGCTAAAGCGCGCGCCCACGCGCACGCAAACGGCGATCACGCCGGCGGACCTCATGACTCGTCTGTATCTCTACTCGGACGATTCCATGATGGGCCGGTTGGCCGGCAGCGAATACAATCTGAAAGCCACCGCGTACATCGCGTCGGAAGTGAAGCGGTTCGGGCTCCAGCCCGCAGGCGACTCCGGCGGTTATTTCCAGAATGTGCCGCTCGTCAAGCGCGGCCTCGAGCCCGGCTCCGTTTTCTCCGTCGAGGGCACGACGTTCAAACCCTGGGAAGAGTTCGTGCCGCGCGATCCCGGCCGGATGACGCGCGCGTTCGATGGCGCCCAAGCCGTCTATGGCGGTGTTTGGCCCGACAGCGGGATGATCAGTCCGGCCGAGGCGGCCGGGAAATTCCTCGTGATCGGCGCGCACACCGGACCGAATGTGCCGCCGGCGCAGCAAATCAATCGTGGCGCCATGCTCGCGCGGTACCGCGGCGCCGCGGGCATCGCGGTGGTCGCGCTGGAAACATTCCCGCCGCAGGCAATCAACTTCTTCCGGCAGCCACAAACGATCCTGCGTGACGCGCCGCAGGCGGCCGATACGATCAGCCTGCCTGTGTACGTGTACGTGAGCGCCGCCGGTGCCCGGCTGCTCCTCGGTGCACCGCTCGATAGCGCGCGGGTCGGCGCTGTGGGCAAGACCGTGCACGGATCCGTCGCGTTCGTCGAGACTCCCGCGCCGGCGCGCAACGTCGTCGCCATTTTGCCCGGGAGCGATCCGAAGTTGAAGGGCGAGTACGTGGCGATCGGTGCCCACAACGATCATATCGGGTTCGACAACGCGCCGGCGGATCACGATTCCCTGCGCGCATTCAACGGCGCCGTGCGGCGGCTGGAGCTGGCCGCGCCCGACCATCGGGTGAGGCCGGATCAGGTGCAGCAGATCCATGTGAACGCGGACAGCCTGCACCGCGTGCATCCCGCGCGGCGCGATTCGATCTACAACGGCGCCGATGACGACGGCTCGGGGACGACGTCGGTGCTGGAGATCGCGGAAGCGTTCGCCGGCGCGCGCGTCAAGCCCAAGCGGTCGATCATCTTCGTCTGGCATACCGGCGAGGAGCTCGGGCTGTTCGGCTCACAGTACTTCACCGATCATCCGACGGTCACGCGCGACTCGATCGTCGCGCAGCTCAACATGGACATGGTGGGCCGTGGCCGCGCCGATGACGAGAATGGCGGCGGGCCGGGATACCTGCAGCTCATCGGCACGCGCCGCCTCTCGACCGAGCTCGGCGATCTGATCGAGACCGTGAACAAGGCCCGGAAGCAGCCGTTCACGTTCGATTATCAGTTCGACGCAACGGGGCATCCTGAGCAGTACTACTGCCGCAGCGATCACTACATGTACGCGCGCTACGGCATCCCCATCGCGTTCTTCACGACGGGCAACCACCGCGACTACCATCAGGTGACGGACGAGCCGGAGTACATCGACTACGACAAGCTGGCGCACGTGTCGCAGTTCGTGTACGACCTGGCGACCGCGGTGGCGAACCTCGACCACCGCGTGGTCGTGGACAAGCCGAAGCCGGATCCGCACGGGAATTGCGTGCAGTAGCCTGCCGCCTGGCGGCGGGGCCGAGAGCCATGGCTGGGTATTCAGACCGCCGCCTCGTCGACAAGCTCGGCATCAAGCCCGGGACTCGAATTGCTATTCTGAACGCGCCGCGGGGCTATCGCGCGACACTGGGCACCTTGCCGCCTGGTGTCGTGGTAGCCTCTGCGCCGCGCGGCACGTTCCCCTTCATTCGCTTCTTCACTCGCAGCCGTTCCCTGCTCCAGACGAAACTCGACATGCTCCTGCGCGCGCTGGAGCCGGACGGCGCACTTTGGATCTCCTGGCCTAAGAAAGCGTCGGGCGTAGCAACCGACATGACTGAAGACGCAGTGCGCGAGATTGCCCTTCCCGTGGGATTGGTCGACATCAAGGTGGCCGCAGTAGACGACGTTTGGTCGGGCCTAAAACTGGTGCGACGCCTGGGGAACCGGTGATCGAACGTCCCGATAGCCGATAGCCAATAGCCGCCTTTGCGCCGCAAAGTACTTGACGACATGGCTCCCACACCCTAGCTTTCGAGGCATGACGTCTCCGCAACCGCTACGCGACCGGGCGCTGGACAATCTCAAGTTCATCCGCTCCACGATGGAGCGGGCCGGCTCGTTCACGGCCGTCCCCGGATGGGGCATGGTCGTGCTCGGCGTGACCGCCCTGGCCGCCTCGGCGATCGCGGGATCCCTGCCCGTCGCGCCCGTCTACGGTGCGCCGCACGGTCGCTGGCTCTGGGTCTGGATGTTCGAAGCCTTACTCGGTGCGGGCATCGGAACGGCGGCACTGCTCTACAAGGCATTGCGCGCGGGCGATACGATCATCCATGGCCCGGCGCGACGTTTCGGGCTCAGCGTGCTGCCACCGTTCATCGTCGGTGCGCTGCTGACATACGTGCTTTGGCAGGCGAAGCAGCTCGCACTGCTTCCCGCGCTGTGGTTGTTGTGCTACGGCACCGGCGTGGTGACGGGTGGCGCGTTCTCATTGCGTGTGGTGCCGGTGATGGGACTCTGCTTCATGCTGCTGGGCGCAGTGGCACTCTTCACACCGCCGGCCTTGCACGTGTGGCTGCTCGCGGCCGGTTTCGGAGGATTGCACATCGCGTTTGGGCTGATCATTGCACGGAGGTACGGTGGCTAAGAGCAACACGGCGCGGATCACTCGCGCGGAGCCGGAACGACCGGTGAAGACGAAAGCGCAACCGGCACCGGCGGATCTCGACCGGCTGATTCACGAGCGCGTGCGGCTCGCGATCGTGAGCGCGCTCGCCGTGCGCGAGAGCCTCACGTTCAACGAGCTCAAGGCGCTGCTCAAGACGAGCGACGGCAATCTCAGCGTCCACGCGCGCAAGCTCGAGGACGCCGAGTACATAACGTGCGACAAGTCCTTCGAAGGCCGCGTTCCCAGGACGGAATACCGACTCACCGCCTTCGGCCGGCGGGCGCTCGAGCGCTACCTCGACCACATGGAAGCGTTGATTCGCGTGACGCGGGCGCGCTGACGTGGATTCTTTTTTTTGCGGGAAAGCTTTATGAAACAAAGTACTTCCTTCCACGTCGCCATCGTCATGGACGGCAACGGGCGCTGGGCGACGCGGCGCGGGGTGCCGCGCGCGGCCGGACATCGGGCCGGCGCTGAAGCGGTGCGCCGCGTCGTCAAGATCGCGCCAGGGTGCGGCATCGCCGCGCTGACGCTCTACGCCTTTTCATCCGACAACTGGACCCGGCCCGCCGCCGAAGTCTCGACCTTGATGCGTCTGTTCGCGCGCTACCTCCGCTCGGAAACGGCGGAACTCGTCGCGCTGGGCGTCAAGCTCACGATTGTCGGCCGGCGCGATCGCTTGCCCCACTCGCTCGTCACGGCGATCGCGGCTGCCGAGCTCGAAACGGCGGGTGGCACGCGCCTCGACCTGCGCATTGCCGTAGACTACTCCGGCCGCGCCGCGATCCGCTCTGGCGAGCTCCTGCCCGATGTCGATCTCCTCATCCGCACCGGCGGCGAGCAGCGGTTGTCCGATTTCCTGCTGTGGGAATGCGCGTACGCCGAGCTGTGGTTCACCGAACGCATGTGGCCGGATTTCGGCGCGCCGCAGCTGGCGGCCGCCATCCACGAATTTCACTCACGTGACCGCCGGTTCGGCGGATTGCCGACGCGGGAGGCCGTATGACGGTCGTTCCAACTATCTCCGCGCGTACCAGGCTGAGCCTCGAGATCCTCGCCTTCGGCGCCGTCGGTGGCGTGATCGGCGACGCACTGCTCCGCGCGATGCCCTGGGGTTTGAACGTGGCGCTGGGCACGGCGGGCCTGGTGGGCGCCGGCGCCTGGCTGGTCCGACGCCACCGCGTCACGCCGGGCCCCGACACGGCTTGGCTCGCTATCACGGCGTTGCTGCTGGGAGCGGCCTTCGTACGGCGTGACGCGCAGGAGCTCGCTCAGTTCGATATGCTCGCGCTCGTGGGCGCACTGGCGTTCGCCGCGGCGAGTTTGCAAGGCGAGCGCATCATGCGCTGGGGCGTGATCGACTACGTGCGCGCCGGCGTGACGGCCGCTGCCGCCAGCATCGTCGGCGGACTCATGCTCCTCGGGAAAGACATCGAGTGGCGCGAGATGCCGCGCGAGGGTCGCATGCGCCAATTCCGGGCAGTGCTCGCCGGGATTCTCATCGCGGCGCCGTTGCTCGTGGTCTTTGCCGCGCTATTCGCATCCGCCGACCAGGTCTTCGCCAATGTGCTCCAGAATCTCTTCGCGTTCGACGCGGCCAGCATCGTGCAACACACCTTTTTCATTCTTTTCTGGGGCGCGCTGACGGCGGGATTGCTGCGCTGGGGCCTGATCGGCCGGCCCGTGGCCGCTCCCCGGATCGAATTCATCCCATCCAGTGTCACGCCATTTACGGTGGCGCTGGGACTGCTCAACGCGCTCTTCTTGCTGTTCGTCGTTGTTCAGCTTCGCTACTTCTTCGGCGGTGCGGCGCTCGTCGAACAAACCGGTGGGCTCACCTACGCCGAGTACGCGCGTAACGGGTTTTTCCAGCTGGTCACGGCGAGCGGGCTCGTGCTGCCGGTCCTGCTGGGCGTCGATTTCCTGGCGCGCGCCGGCACGACGCCCCAGATCCGGACCATTCGCCAGCTCTCCGGCATTCTTCTCGTTCTGCTGACGGTCGTAATGGCGTCGGCACTGGAGCGGATGCGCCTCTACGTGTCCGCGTTCGGACTCTCGACCCAGCGGCTGTACGCAACGGCATTCATGGTTTTCCTGATCGGCGTGTTCGCGTGGTTCGCGTGGACCGTCCTGCGGGGTCAGCGGCCACGTTTTGTGTTCGGCGCCTTCATGCAGGGACTCGCGGTGCTCGCCGGCCTGCACGTCCTGAATCCCGACGCGCTTATCGTCAAGACCAATCTCAACCGACCCGCCGCCGAGCGCCCGTTCGACGCCAAGTACGCCGTCACGCTGGGTGGAGATGCGGTGCCGCCGCTGCTGGCCGCGCTCCCACAGCTCGGCGCGGCGGACCGCTGCGTCGTCGCGCGCGGTTTGCTCGTACGCTGGACGAACGTGGAGCCCGATTGGCGCACGTGGAACTGGAGTCGTGCACGCGCGCGTTCGCTCGTCCGCAATCAAGCGAACACCCTGAGAGCGGCGTGTCCAACCACAGCCCCGGGGGCAGCACAATGATCACTGACGGCCTGAATCCCTTCACCGTGCTGCTCTTTGCAGGTGCTGTGCTGGCCGGCGCCGCGCTGATCGTGCTCTACGTCATCGCGCGCGTTGCCAAGCGCGAGCCGTTGGCCCGCACCACCTTGCGAGCGCTGCTGGGCGGAGCGGGACTGTACCTGCTCCTCTTCCTCGGCGCCTCCGTGTTCAGTCACAATCGCGTGTTGGCGCCCGGCGAGGAGAAACACATCTGCGAGATCGACTGTCATCTGGCCTACGCAGTCGAGTCGAGCAAATCAGAGTCACTGACGAGCGGGCTCGTGCGTCACACGGTGACGGTCAAAGTACGATTCGACGAGGAGACGATCTCGTCGCGCCGGCCACGCGACGCCACGCTCACACCCAACAGCCGATACGTGGCGTTGGTGGATGACGCGGGGCACCAGTATCCGGGATCGACCGATGGGTTGAAGCGCAAGTTGATCCCCGGCGAGTCGTACACGACCGACATCGTGTTCGAAGTGCCTGCGGATGCAAAAGACTTGCGGTTGCTGTTGCGGAATAACGATCCCGAGACGGCATTCATCATCGGGCATGAGAATAGCCTCCTGCACGGCAAGACGACGTTCGCCTTGCTGAAGGCAAGCTGAACATGTCGCGACTCGTGCGAGTTGCCTCCGTGACAGCCGGATTGATGGGCGCCGGCATCATCTGCGGCGGCCTCGCGGGAGCCACCGCGTTCGCGGTTGTTTCTCTCGCGGCGGGCGAACGGCTCTCGTGGGAAGCCCTGTGGATCGGTCTGTTTTTCGGCGCGCCGCTTGGCGGCGTCGCGGCACCAGTCCTCTCGTGGCTGCTGCTTCGTCGGGTACCGCTTGGACAGATGTTTCTGGTCTGCTCCATCGGCACGGCGATCGGCGGAGCCGGAGGGTGGTTCACGGGGACGACACTCGAAAACGCGGTGAGCCGAGCACTCCTTGGCGCATTCGTTGCTTGCCTCGTGGCGGCAATCCTGCTTCGCGCGCGGATGCAGCGAGCCTGACGTGCGCCGTCAGACCGCCGGTGATTTCGGGAAGGTCATAGGCGCGAGTATCACCGGTGCCGTTGCGGCCATTGCTTGTGCAGTCGCTGTGCCCCTATTGCCGACGATCGTCGGGTTCTTCATCGAAGCCGCGTCGTCGAGTCTTGGGGCTGCGCATGTCGCGCTCGCACTCGTCGTCGCGTCGCTCACCTCGTGGGTGCTGCACCTCTCACCCGGAAGCATACTGTGGGCATGGATTGTTGCCGCCACGGTCAGCGGCGTTGTTGGAGGCTTTATCGGCGCGTGTCTGGGCTGCTTAGGCGCGACGTTCGTACTGCAACGACCCTTCCGTTCAGACCGATCGCAATAGATTTGGAGGCATGAGCCTCCGCATCACACAGGTAGACGCGTTCACCGACAGACCGTTCGCTGGGAACCCAGCCGCAGTCTGTATCCTCCCAAAACCAGCCGAACCAACGTGGATGCTCAACGTCGCGCGCGAGATGAACCTCGCCGAGACAGCATTCCTGGTTCCCCGAAAGGACGGCTACGATCTCCGCTGGTTCACCCCGGCAGTCGAAGTCGATCTCTGCGGCCACGCCACGCTAGCGAGCGCGCATGTCCTGTGGGAAGACGGCCATCTCAAACCTGATGCACAAGCGCGATTCCATACCAAGAGCGGTCTCTTGACCGCTGATCGGCGCGAGCCCTGGATCGAGCTTGACTTCCCCGCCACCCCTCCCGCCGCTGCGCCGCCGCCCAATGGTCTCGTCGCAGCGCTCGGCGCTGAACCAACATTCGTCGGCCGCAGTCGCTTCGACTACCTCGTCGAGCTCGACAGCGAGTCAACGGTTCGACGGCTGACTCCCAACCTCACCGCGCTTGCCGAGGTAAAAACACGCGGTGTCATCGTGACGAGCCGCGCCGACGCTAAGAGCCAGTACGACTTCGTCTCCCGTTTCTTTGCACCGCAATCGGGCGTTCCCGAAGATCCGGTGACCGGCTCCGCACATTGTGCGCTCACGCCCTACTGGAGCGCGAAGCTCGGGAAAGACGACCTCGTCGCCTATCAAGCGTCGGCGCGCGGCGGTGAGCTGCGGCTGCGACTCGCCGGCGATCGCGTGCGTCTGGGCGGCCAAGCCGTCACGGTGTTGCGCGGGGAGCTGACCGCGGGCAATATGGCGTCGTGACGGATTCCAAGAGCCCCCATCGCGTCGTCGGCTATCTCATGGCGCTCGGCGCAGGCGCCACGTGGGGTACGACCGGCCCGCTTTCGACCGGCCTCTACGAGCTCATGCCCGCCACGAGTATCGGGTTCTGGCGAGTACTCATCGGAACCGTGGCGCTCGCCATCTGGGGCATCCTGTTCCGTCGTGATCTGTTTCGGGCCGATCGCCGTGGTTGGCTGCTCGTGGGGCTGGGTGGTGGAGCGATGGTCGCGCTGTTCGAGATCGCGTATCAGTTCGCGATCGGTGGCGTCGGCGTCGCGGGAGCGGCGGCACTGCTCTATACCGCTCCCGTCATCGTTGCCGTCCTGGCTCGCGTGATTCTGAAAGAAGCGTTGACGCCGACGCGCGTGGCTCTCGCACTCATCGTAATGGTCGGAGTCGCCCTTACGGTCACCGGCGGCAGCAATGCCGGAGCCGAGGCGGCGCGCATGGGCGTGAGCGCGGGGATTGCCGGCGGCCTCTTGTCGGCGCTGAGCTACGCCCTGACATCGTTGATGGGACGCTACGCGGCGCCCCGCTATGGAGTGGTGAAGGTTCTTTTCCTCGAGGCGATCGGCGGCGTGCTGCTGATTTGGATTGCGTTGGCAATTTGGGGCCGATCGCCGCAGCTGCCTCCTTCCCCAGCCGCATGGCGCGGTCTGCTTGGACTCGCCGCCGGCTCCGTGATCGCCGCCAACCTCTTGTTCTTCGGCGCGATGAAGCGGATCGAAGCCGCTCCCGCTTCAGTGGCTGCGACCATTGAACCCGTGGTCGGCGCGTTGCTCGCGCTGCTCCTCTTCAGCCAGCGGCTCACCGCACTGGGCTGGCTGGGTCTACTCATGGTCGTGGGCGGCGTGGCCGCGGGCTATATGCTGGAGGGATTAAAGAAAGAACCAACCGCCGAAGCGGAAGCCACGGGGCGGCCTGCGTAACAAGCGGCAGAATCGTTTCAGCGTACGACGAATCGATTGACGTTAAGCCGGGTAGATTCTCGCAATGATCCTTCTCCCCCTGGTCCTCGCGCTCGCGCAGCAACCGACGCAACCCCAGCTGCCGCCGCTGCCCGCCGCCCGCACCGACACCTCGCCATTCCGGCGACTCGAGCTTTCAACGCCAACACTGCTGCGTGAAGGATCCGGCCGGCCGGGGCCGGCATACTGGCAGCAGCGCGTCGACTATACAATCGCCGTATCGCTCGATACGGCGACGCACACGATCGCGGGCCGCGAAACGATCCGCTACACGAACCGCTCCCCGGACACGCTGCGCTACATCTGGCTCCAGCTCGATCAGAATCTCTTCCGGGACGATGGCCGGGGCGCGGTGCTGAATCCTCCGGATGCCCGCTTTGCCGCGCGAGGATTCAAGGGCGGGTTCGTAATCAATGCCGTGCGGACCGTTGGGCCGACGGGCGGCCGGGCCGTCAAAGACCGAGTACTGAAAACGATGGAGAACGGGACTCTCATGCGGGTCGAGCTGGACCGCCCGCTCGCGCCGCGCGGCGTGACCTCATTCGAGATCGGCTACTCGTTTCAGGTTCCCGAGCACGGGGCCGACCGCATGGGGCGCGAGCAATTCCCCGAGGGCTGGCTGTATGAGATCGCGCAGTGGTACCCGCGTCTCGCCGTCTACGACGACGTGCGCGGCTGGAACACCGAACAGTACCTCGGCCAGGGAGAGTTTTATCTCGAGTACGGCGACATCGACTTTGCGATCACCGTGCCGCGCGGCTTCATCGTCGCCGGCACCGGCCAGCTGACCAATCCGCTCGAAGTCCTGACGGCGACGGAGCGCACCCGGCTCGCGCGCGCGCTGCACTCCGACTCAACCGTCGCGATCATCGCGAAGAGCGAAGTGGGGCAACCATCCACTCGTCCCGCCGGCACGAGTGCCACGCTGACGTGGCGTTTCTCGGCGAAGAACGTCCGCGACGTCGCCTGGGCGGCCGCGCCGAACTTCATCTGGGATGCGAGCGGCTGGAACGGCATCCTGATGCAGTCGTTCTATCCGCCGGCGGCCGACTCCGTATGGCGGGAGTCAACGAAGATGGTGCGTCATTCGATCAAACACTACTCGGAGAAGTGGTTCGCCTACCCCTACCCGACCGCGATCAACATCAACGGTCCCGTCGGCGGGATGGAGTATCCGATGATCGTGTTCTGCGCCAGCCGGCGCAGTACGCGAGGGCTCTTCGGCGTGACAACGCACGAGCTCGGCCACCAGTGGTTTCCGATGATTGTGGGCAGTAACGAGCGGCTGTACGCGTGGATGGACGAAGGGTTCAACACGTTCATCAACGTCTACTCCGCCCGTGCGTTCTATCACGACACCACGGGCCCCGGCGGGAGCGGCATCGAGAACTGGGCCGCGTTCGCGGGAAGCGGGCGCGACGAGGCACCCTCGATCATGCCCGCCGACCGCGTGCCGGGCTTCCTCCTCGGCGCTGCCGCGTACGGCAAACCCGAGGTCGGCCTGTTCCTGCTCCGCCACTCGATCCTCGCAGACACAACTCGGTTCGACACCGCGTTCCGCGAATACATCAGGCGCTGGGCGTTCAAGCATCCGACGCCCGCCGACTTCTTCCGCTCGATGGAAGACGGCGTGGGCGAGGATCTGTCCTACTTCTGGCGAGGCTGGTTCCTGCGGACCGACGTCGTCGATCAGGCGGTGGATTCCGCACGTACCTCCAAAGACTCGTCCGGCACCACGTACACCGCGATCTATCTCTCGAGTCCGGGCGGGTTACCGATGCCGGTGAACCTGCGCCTGACCTTTGCCGATGGCAGCGTCGAGAACACGCGGCTGCCAGTCGAAGCGTGGTTTGAAGGGAATCACTTTGTATACGTGCGGGTCTTCCCGAAGGAGCTCGTGAAAGTCGAAATCGATCCGGACAAGAACTTCCCGGACGTGCGCCGTCAGAACAACACCTGGACGAAGTCGGACACGACTAGCGTGCGCCCGTAGTTTCGGATTCGACGAGCTGTCCGCTGTAGAAGTTTGGCTTGCCGGACGCTTGGAGCAGGCCGTGAATCACGAATTCGAGACCCACGAAAAACAGTCCGCCCCAGATCAGACCGGGTAACTCGCTCGTGCTGCGCCCGTACGCGAGCAGCGCCCAGCGGGCGAGCACGTAACACCAGAGTCCCCCACCAAACCACCCGAAGACCCGGACGATTTTGCCGCCCGAGGTCTCGATTCCCGGGATCTTGAGCAGCAGCACTTCGACCCAATGGCCCACGTATGTGAAGCTGAACGCCAGTGTGAAGGCGTCCAGAAAATCCCACAGGAACGTGCCGTGGCGGGGCAACATCAGCAGAATCACCAGCGCCAGCGGTATCGCCAGCAGCGTGCTACGGGTGAGCGCTTTCATGCAGATGCACCTCCAGCCAGTCGAGGACGGTACCCCACCAGATGCGGCGATTGCGTGGCCGCAGCACCCAGTGTCCTTCGTCGGGGAAGTACAGGAACTTCGCGTCGACACCCATCCGCTTCGCCGCCGTAAACGCCTGATAGCCTTCCGACAGATCGACGCGATAATCGAGCTGCGAATGCACGATCAGCATCGGCGTCTTCCAGTTACCGACGAAATTGAGCGGCGACCACTTTTCGTACAGCGCGCGGTTCGCGTAGACCGGGCCGCCGAACTCCCAGTCGGTGAACCACAGCTCTTCGGTTGACCCTGCCATGCTCACGGTGTTGAACACGCCGTCATGGTCCACCAGCACCTTGAAGCGATTGGTGTGTCCGGCGATCCAGTACACCATGTAGCCGCCGTACGACGCGCCGGCGGCGCCCATCCGCGTCGAGTCAACATAGGGCAGCCGAGCCACGACATCCAAGCCCTTCATCACATCTTCGTACGGGTAGTCGCCCCAGTGCTGGGAGATCGCATCGGTGAACTTCTGGCCGTAGCCGGTCGAGCCGTGAAAGTTCACCTCGGCGACGACGAATCCGCGGGCAGCGAACATCTGATTGTTCCACCGCGGACCCCAGCTGTCGGTCCACGCCCCCTGTGGGCCGCCGTGAATCAGATAGATGAGCGGATACTTTTTCGTGGGGTCGAAGCCCGGCGGCTTCTGCGACCATCCAAAGACTGAATCGCCGAGCGCGCCAACAAAGCCGTATTCCTCGAGCGGCGGCAGATCGAGTGTCGCAAGGGCGGAGTCGTTGTGATGGGTCAGTGCCTTGCCCGACGCCCAGACCTCGGGCGGTTGGGTGTTGGTTTGATGGAGATAGACCAGGGCCTTATTGTCGGGACCTACTTGAACGCTCGTGTTCACGCCCCCGGTGACGACGCGGGTGCGTTTGAAGGTCGGAATGTCGATGCGATAGATGTTGTCGCGTCCCCGTTCCTCGACCACTGCAAAGACACATTTCGAGTTGGGGCACCACGTGTACGATCCCACCGAAAGGTCCCAGCCGACGGTCGCCTGCCCTAACGGTCCCAGCGGTCGAAATCTGTTCAAAGGCCGCTGAGTGGTATCAGGGGAGAAACCGAGCACCACGAGTCTCACGCGATCTGCTTCGAATCCCGCCCTCTCCATCGAGAGGTAAGCAAACATCGTCCCATCGGGAGACCATCGCGGCGTATTGTCAGCACCCCGACCGCCGGTAATCGGCCGTAGGAGCGGGCCGCGAGGTCCGAGCAGATAGATGTCGACATTGGTATTGTCGGCGACTGTAGAATCGTCGTGCATCGCAACGGCAATAGCTCTCCCGTCAGGTGATACAGCAACATCGCCGTCACCACCTGTCGCAATCGTCGGAATATCTGAGTCGACTGGGGTTAGATCTGTCGCGTTGCCGCTCGGGACATCAACGCGAAAGACGTGCTGCCGCTTCCCCGCCCGGAAATCATCCCAATGCCGCCACATCAGGCCCGTCCAGATCCGCGCCTCGGTCGGATACTGCCCGTTGCGCTGATCGATCTCCTGATTCGCCGGCCACTTGATGTCGCTGACGACGAGCAATCCCGAGCCGTCGGGCAGCCAGAGCGGATCCGACGCGCCGTCCGCCAGGCTCGAAACCTTGCGCGCGTCGCCGCCGGCGATCGGCAGAATCCAGACCTGCGCACCACTATCGCGCGTCGAGACGAAGGCGAGCGTCTTTCCGTCAGGCGACCAGCGCGGCTGACGGTCCGAGCCCGGCCCACCGGTGAGCTGCCGGGACTTACCCGTCGCTACCTCGACGACCCAGACGCGCGAGACGTTGCGGTTGTCCTCGAGCGACGGCGTCGACACCGTGTACGCCACCCACTTGCCGTCGGGCGAGAGTTGCGGATCGCTGACGGCCTTGAGGGCGATGTAGTCTTCGAAGGTGATGGCACGTTTTTGGGCAGCGAGCGGGGAGGCGATCAACAGCAGCAGACAGGCAAAGCGCATTCAGTACTCCGGGTGAGTGAGGATTGCGCGCACCAGATCGTCGAAGAGTTGGGATTCCGGCGTCACGTTACCGTCCGTATCGGTGTGCACGTTCCAGGCGGCGAGCTCGTTCAGCGCGGTCGCTTCTTCATACGTGAGATGCAGCACGTGCCCACTCGCGTTCTTGCTCGCTTTGTCGAGCACGTTCTTGAGCACATCCGGTAAGTGCTTGGCATTCCGCACTGCGTCGTACTGTTGTCTAGTCACCGTCAGGTCCATGCGCTAATCTTGATAGCTTCCCTGTCACTCGCAACCCAGAGCACTGATGCCCCGCACCGCATTCCTGTCCACCGGCTTCCACGTCCCCGCGCGGCTCGTCACCAACGACGACCTCGCGAAGATCATGGACACGTCTGACGAGTGGATCGTGCAACGCAGCGGGATCAAGACGCGCTATTGGGTGGACAAGGGCGACACCGGCGTCGCGCTCGCGCGCGAAGCGTCGAAGAAAGCGCTCGACAAAGCGGGGCTCGCGCCGAGCGACCTCGACTGCATCATCTACTGCACGTGCACGCCCGATCACTTCGAGCCGGGCAACGGCGTCTTCCTCCAGCGCGAGCTCGGCGTCACCGACATTCCCGCCGTCGATGTGCGCAATCAATGCAGCGGATTCATCTATGGACTGTCGATCGCCGACGCATGGATCCGCACGGGCCAGTACAAGAACATTCTTCTCGTCGGCGCCGAGGTGCACTCGCGCGGGCTCGACAAGACGACGCGCGGGCGGGATACGGCGGTGCTGTTCGGCGATGGCGCCGGCGCTGCCGTGCTCGGCCCTATCTCGGATGACGGCCGCGGCGTGCTGTCGACGCACATCTTCGCCGATGGCCGCTACGCCGAGAAGCTGTGGGTCGACGGGCCGGGTCTCGCGCACGATCCGTACGTAAGCGTGGAGATGCTCGAGCAAGGATTGCATCGCGCCGTGATGGAGGGGCGCGACGTCTTCAAGTTCGCTTCGATTAAGATGCCCGAGTCGGTGGCCATCGCGCTCAAGACCAACCGCCTCACTCCCGCCGACGTCAAGCTGCTCGTTCCCCACCAGGCCAACCAGCGCATCATCGAGATGGTCCAGAAGGCCGCCGGCCTGCGTGACGACCAGGTCTACAGCAATATCCAGAAGTACGGCAACACCACCGCCGCTTCGATTCCAATCGCGCTCGATGAGGCCCTTGCCGAAGGGCGGCTGCAGCGCGGTGATCTGCTCGTGCTGACGGCGTTCGGGTCGGGCTTTACGTGGGGGAGCGCGGCGATTCGCTGGTAGGATCGATCTCTTTCAGTTCTTTGAGCTCTCGCGCGGCACCCACGGCCAACGGCGATCCCCGATAGCGGTCCACGAAGCGCGCCAGCTCCACTTTCAATCGGGCGGTCCGGCCCATCTTGCGATACAAATCGATAAGTCCGTTGGTCGCGCTCATTTGTTCGCGGGGGTTGGCGGGAGGCTGGGCGTTGCGGATCTCGAGGTACACGCGTTCCGCCTCGTCATATCCTTTGAGCTGCGTTTCCAGCAGGTGCGCCAGCCGGAGCCGCGCTTCATGATCCTGCGGCTCGATGCGGAGATGGTCGCGAAACCACTCCGCCGCCTCCGCATACTTCCCCTGCACGATCAGGACGTCCTGGCGCGGGTAGGTGGGCGGGGGCGGGATGTCGCCCACCGCGTAGATCGTCTTGACCATCAGCACTGCGGCGCCGCCCACGGTGCGGTGAATGGCCAGGATGCCGGCAACGGTGATGGGAAGGTTGAGAATGAGCAAGACGACGAAGAGACTGGACGAAATCCACCCCTTCTCCATCATGAAGTACCACAACGACGATAGCATCGTGAAGCACGCCGGCCCGAACCACGCGGCCACGCGCAACAACCGAATGACATCGGTCGAATCGCTGTACTGGGGGCCTTTAGCCATCGCGCCACAATTGCGCCTGAAACGCCACTCACGCAAGTTGCGTAGAGCGCGTACCTACAGGAGCACAACGATGCTGATTTGGTTAGCGGTGAGTGCCGCCGCGTTAGGCGGCGGATTTTTCGTGACCCGTGATTTTGTGCGGCGCAAGCTGCGGTTTGTGGATGCGATTCAACATCCCGCGGCGCCCTTGATCGCGGGAGCGGCGGGAGCCGCGATCGCCTGGCCGGTGGTGGCGCTGTTGCCCATCGTCACGATCGGGACCGCGATCGCATTTGGAGTTGGTGTCGCGGGCGGCGTCGCGAGCGGTCGCTCCGGTCCCCCCGCACTCCCTCCCGGGAGTTAGCTGGCCCGCAACGCTTTGGCCGCCGGCGCCGTCAGTTCAGGGCGCCCGGCCACGACCCGTAGAGCCCGCACCGCTTCCCGCGCAAATGTCTTCCCCGCACTCTTTTCGACTTCTTCCAGCGCGCTCCAGCGCGTAAACGCCGGCCGCACCGGCGTCGCCATCTGCAGCGTCTCAAACGCATCGGCGACGGCCAGCACCTTCACGGTAATCGCCATCGGCAGCGCCTCGATGTCCCAGTCGTCGCCCACGATCTCGTAATAGTGCGAGTACTCGGCGATGATCTCCGCGGCCCCGCGCAGAGCGCGCGCGACAGCCACCGACTCGTCGGTGACGGAGCGCGACAGCAATCTGAGCAGTCGCTGATCGGCCGTCCCGACCTCGTGGAGCAGCGACGCGATCCGGAGGTTCTCCAGCTCACCGTCGGACAGCTTCAATTCGGCGCCCATCGCCGCGGCGAGCTCGGCCACGCGCGTCGAATGGCCCTCCTGATTGCTTTCGGCGGATTCGATGTGGAAAGTGAGAACTTCCAGCGTCGCCAGATACGCGTTCTTCAGGTCCGCGAGCCGTGCCGCGCGCTGCTCGGCGAGTCCACCAACCACATAGCCGGTCAGAATCAGAAAGCCCGCCCACGGGACAAGCGTCAGAAACGCGTCCTGGGTCAGGCCCGCTTCCATCCCCATCCCTTGGGTGGCCTGAAGGAAAAAGACCAGCGAAACGATGAATAGACCGGAGACGACGGCAAAGCGCCGGCCGCCAAAGAAGCCGGCCAGGATAATGGGTAGATAATAGAAGCTGAGAAACGCGAACTTCTGCTCGATCAGCGAATTGATCGCGAGCAGAGAGGCCACGAGCAGGAGGACGAGGACGCGCTCGAAATACTTCAACACGAAGCGCTGAATCACAAAACCCTTTCATCCAAGGAGATAGGAAGCGCGGGACCAAAGTGAGCGACGGGTGGGCAATCTGCAAGTGAGAAGGGTCACACTCGACCACAAACGAGCATGACCCGGCGTTCGGCATGGAATTCGCTTTAAGGGGGCGACGAGACGGGGGGGACGGCCTGGCGCGTCCTAGAGGCCCCCCCCAGAGACGGCGCAATTATGTTGGGGCGTCTCTCACCAAGGATTCCCAATGGATGGGCGAACGGCTTCCTCCTGTTCGTGCTCGCTGAGCTTTCCTACATCACCTACCATGCCGGTCTGACGCATTTTCTGTTTGCGCACATCGTCGCCGAAGTCTGCGACGCGCTAGCCCTCGTCACGATCGCGCTGGGGTTGAGCAAGCGGGTCGCGCCGCTCGTACCCGGGGCACTGCAGCACCGGTAGCGGCGGATACCGAACAAACCGGGGGTCCGTATCGGCGCGCAGGCACCGGTAGAACACGGACCCCCGCCGACTCGTCACGATCCGCACCCACCGACAGGTCTCGCAAAGCCCCACAGCAGGGTCAGTCATTAGGTCGAAACACAAGCTAGTTATATCTTGGAGCCCGTGAGCTCCCCTCAGGTCGACGACTTCGGGCTGCCCCCCGGAGTCCGGGACGAGTACCTGCAAGGAGCCCGCGATCAGCTGGGGGCGATCGCCGAGCTGGCTGAACGGCTGATCGCCGCGGGCGACGACACGGCCGCAATCGAAACACTGCGCCGCGATGCCCATCGTCTGCGCGGCTCCGCCGGCTCCTTCGGATTTCCTCAGGCGTCGGTCGTTGCGGCGGAGCTCGAAGAGGCCGCGAAAAAGTGGCTGGAGAAACCCGCGAACGGCGTTGGGGATCGGGGCCAGGCCGCGCGCGGCTACGTGCGACGCTTGGCCGCGGCGCTGTTCACTAAGCAAGCGACGGCAGCTCCCCCTCCAGCTGAGCCTTCGCCACCGCCTTACCACGCCGCCCCGTCGCCGCCGCCTGACCTCGCCGCTCCAGCACCGGAGTCAAGCGATGTCCCTGAGGTGATCGTCGTCGAGGACGATCCCGCGCTCGCCGAGCTGCTCACGTTCGGGCTAGAGGCCCGAGGGTACCGCTTCCTCCACTTTCGCAATGGCCGCGAAGCGCTGGATCTGCTCAAGTCATTGGACACGCGCGGTAGCTCACAGCCGCCGTTGCTCCTGCTCGATGTCGATCTCCCCGCACTCGACGGCTATTCGATCCTCGAGGAGCTGCAGCAGGAGTGCCCCGGAAAATTTCGTGTCGTGTTTACGACGGTGCACGGCAGCGAGACGGAGCAGCTGCGCGGCCTCGAGGCGGGCGCGATGGATTACATGGTAAAGCCGATGAGCCTGCGTGTCGCGCTCGAAAAGATCCGCCGGTGGGTGGGGCGATGACGGCGCGTCACTTTCTGACCATCGTCGCCATCGTGCAAGGCGGCCTGCTCGCGGCCCTGATGGTGCTGATCATCCTGAACCGCTGGTTCCGGCTGCGGCGCAGCAGCCGCCTCAACCCCCGGCGTGAGGCCGTGGACGCCTCGATGCGGCGCTGGGCGGCCGGCACCGCACCGCTCGCGGGAGTGCTGGTCGGGCTCGGCCGGCTCCCGACGCCGCTCGCTATCGATGCCCTCGTCAAATGGTCTGCGCGCGTGCCGGGCGAACGGTGGCGCCAGCTCGCCCAGGCGCTCGAACACACCTGGTGGGCCAGATTCGTGCGGACGAACAGCACGTCGGCGCGGTGGTGGAAACGGCTGGAATGCGCGAGGTTCTTGAGCGTCGCCGCCATGCCTGGGGACGTGGCTCGACTGACCCGCTTGATCAACGATCGACATCCCGCCGTTCACGTGGCGGCCGTCGCGTCCCTGGAGCGGATGGAGAACACTGCCCTCACCCTGACGGCGCTCGATCGCCTGCCGCAGCTCGCTCCCACGGTGCAGGCGTACTACGCCGCGATGTTGCTGCGGTCGCGGCCGGTGGTGGTCGAACACCTGCAGAAGCGTCTGCGCCGTGCCGACGATCCTGCCCTGCCTCGACTTGCCGAGTTTGCGGCGCGCCTGGGTGAGCCCGCGCTGCGCGACCGCTTGACGGCGCTGGCCGATCACACCGATCCCGAAGTCCGCGTGCAATCGGCACGCGCGCTGGGCAGCTTTCCGCACCGCGAGTCCGTCGCCGCGCTCAAGCGGCTGGTCACCGACGACGCGTGGGCGGTGCGGGCACAGGCCGCGCGGTCGCTCGGCATGATTGCCGATGTGAGCACGCTGCCGCTGCTGAAAGGGGCGCTGCGCGACAGCGTGTGGTGGGTGCGCTTGAGAGGCGCTCTTGCGCTGATGCGCTTCGCCGCGGCGGGCCGTAACGCGCTGCTCGAAGCGGAAGTGGGCGGCGATCCCGTCGCCCGTGCGATGGCCCAGATGGTCCTGGGCCTGCCGGCGCAGGCGCTGGCGGAGTTTGCCGCATGAGCGTGCTCCATACCGTCATCGGGACCACGGACCTCGCGATCCTGATCTATTTCCTCGCCCTGAACTCGTTCTATGCCGTGCTGCTGATCCTCTCGATTCCCGAGATCTGGGAGCAAACCCGGCTCGCGGAAGACGAGGATTTCCAGCGGCTGATGCAGAGCGACGCGCTGCCGCCGATCACGATTCTCGTCCCCGCCTACAACGAGAGCGCGACCATCCAAGCCAGCGTCACCGCGATCCTGACCCTCGAGTATCGCAACTACGAGGTCGTCGTGGTGAACGACGGGTCGAAGGATGACACGATGGAGCAGCTGCGCCATGCCTTCGATCTGTACGAGATCCCGCGCGTTTATCCCGAGACGATCGAGACGAAGCCATTGCGGGCGTTGTACCGCTCGCGCTCCCGCTCACGACTCCTGGTGCTAGACAAGGAGAACGGCGGGAAAGCCGACTCGCTGAACGCGGCCATCAATGCGTCGCGCTTTCCACTCGTGATCGCGGTCGATGCCGATACGCTCATCGAGCCTGACGCCCTGCTCCGCCTCACCCGGCCCTTCCTGCTCGGCCGCGAGATCGCGGCGGTCGGCGGCACGGTGCGCGTCGCCAACAACTGCACCGTCACCGACGGCCGCGTGACGGACGCGCGCGTGCCCTCGAAAGTCATCCCCGGGATCCAGGTGGTCGAGTACCTGCGCGCGTTTCTCTTCGGCCGCCTCGGATGGAACCGGCTGGGCGGGAATTTGATCATCTCCGGAGCGTTCGGGCTGTTTCGCAAAGAGTACGTCATGGCGGTCGGTGGCTATCGCACCAACAGCATCGTCGAGGATCTCGATCTGGTCGTGCGCATGCACCGCCATCTGCGGCGCAACAAGATTAAGTACGAGATGCCGTTCATTCCCGACCCCGTCGCGTGGACGGAAGTGCCTGAATCGTTCAAGATCCTGTCGCGCCAGCGCGAGCGCTGGCACCGCGGCCTGATCGCGGCCATGTGGCAATACAAGGGAATGCTCTTCAACCCCCGCTACGGCAGAATCGGATTTCTCGCGATGCCGTTCTTCGCGTTTGGGGAGATGCTCGCCCCCGTCGTCGAGCTGTTGGGCTACATCATCACCGCCGTCGGACTCGCCTTCGGTCTCGTCAACGTGTCGTTCGCGCTGCTGTTCATCCTTGTCGCGTGGGGATACGGCATGCTGCTCTCCATCTGGGCCGTGGTGCTCGAGGAAGTGAGCTTCCGCCGCTACCGGCGCTCCATCGATCTGTTCCGGCTGCTGCTGTTCGCGTCACTGGAAAATTTCGGCTACCGCCAGATGACGGTGTGGTGGCGGCTCAAGGCGTTCGCGAACGTGGCGAAGGGCGTGCACGTCTGGGGCGACATGACGCGCAAGGGCTTCGGCAAGCCGAGCGTCGCCGCGCTGCTCGCCCTGTGGATCGCCACGCCGTGTCTGTCCCAGAATCTCCGCATCTCTGCCTGGAGCTCATACGAGGCCGTGACGGCGAGTCAGGATTGGTCCACGCTGGGCGCGCAGCTCACGCTGTCGACCGCGCGCGGTCATGGCGGCTGGATCGCGGCGGAGGTACTCGGCCGGTTTGGGGAAACCGACGTCACGGAACGCGTGGGCGCGGTCGTGCATCCCACGCCGCGCCTATGGTTCACCGCCGAGGCCGGTACGTCGCGCCAGCCCGTCTTCATGCCCAAGAACACGTGGGAGGCGGATGCGAGCGCGTTGGTGGCGCGCCGGTCGTCTATCGGCCTCGGGTACCGCCGCTTGAACTATGGCGCCGGCCCGGTCGACGTCGTGATGCCGCACCTCACCACAGAGACGAATCGCATGTCGTGGAGCATGCGCGTGTACCTGTCGCGGAACCCATCCCGACGAACGGACACAGCCGTCTCGTTGCGCGCCGCGCGCGCGCTGACCCGCCGGACAACGGCATCGCTGCTGGGTGCGGCGGGTCGCGAGAGCTATCTCGTTGCCGGCGCCGTCCGATCGCTCGAAACGGTGACGGGGGTCGCCGGAATCCGGTACAACGCCGGCACCGGCACGACACTCCGGTTCGACGTCAGCGTCATTCGCTCGCGGCCGGTCCTGTCACGCAGTGGCGTGTCGTTGGGCGTGGAACGCGGGCTGTGATACGACGGCCGCGTGACAGTGATCACAAGGTGACTGAGGCTCTTGCATCTCCACATTGCTCCCAAGGCCTTAGAGCATGCGTAAGCTCGCGGTAGCGCTGATCTGCGTCGTCGCGTTGGTCCACGTGTCCTGCTCTGATTCAACGGGACCCGGGGATCAATCGAACGCCCGCATTTCCATTACCAACAACGCGGGCGTGCTCGCGGCGCGAGTCACGTACATGAACGACTCGATCCCGGTCGACAGCGCCGGCGTCGGTTATCCGTCCGCTCCGGCGCCGTTGGCATCGGCATCGATTAGTCGCAGCAGCGCCGCAAGCCAGGCGGGTTTGAACCTGAGCCTCAAGGCGGAAGTCGCCCCGCCGTCCATCGGCGGCCAGGCGCTGCAGGCCACATCGGTCTCGATCGTCGGCAATCTCGCGGTCGTGAGCTACAACATGGTGGGCAATCCCTACCTGGGTGGCGTTGACGTCATCGACATCACCAACAGAAACCAACCGGTGCTCAGGTCCGAAGCGCTGTTCCAGAACACGGACGTCAGCGCGGTCACGACCTCGGGCGTCAATGTCTATCTCGCAGAGGCCACGGGCGACACGGGGTTTGCGTCGCCTGCCGTGTTCGAAGTCGTGAAACTCGTCGGCAACCAGCTCGTGCTCACTGGCAACACACGCACCGGGCTGAGCAGCTTCGCCGCAACCAGTGTGGCGTTCGGCACTCGTGTGTACGCGACCTCAGGTGATGCCGGCAGCCTGTTCATGCTCAATCCCGCCACATTCGCGGTGACGAGCTCGATACCGTTGACTGATGCGCGCTGGGTCGCGGTGGGTGGCGGACAGGTCGCGGTGGTGCAGGGCGTGCCGGGCAGACTGGCCGTCTACAACGAGAGTAACATGAGCCTGGTTGGCTCGTGGCCGTTCAAGGGCGCCGACATCGCGCAATCAAAGTCTCAAGCCGAGCTGGTCGGCGGGAAAGCCTTCATCGCCGCGGGTGACAGCGGCGTGCAGGTCCTGAATTCATCGACGGGCGCATTCCTCGGCCAGGTTCCGAGACCCAATCCTGACTCTCTGGGCCTGAGCCCTTCGGTCGTGGTGACCAACGCGGTCGCCATCGATCAGGATCTCATGTTCATCTCGAATGGTGAAGCCGGTGTCTATCTCGCGCAGGGCAGCCAAGTGTTCTCGACGAGTGGCACAGGAGCTCAGACGATCACGATGCGCGGCAAGCTTCGCTTCGGAAACCTTCAGTCGGTGAACCACGTCGCCTACTCTGCGGGCGGTCCCGGCAATCCGGGCATCCTGATCATCGCGGCCGGCCTCGGCGGCCTGAAGATCGTCCAGGTCAACTAGCGCATCACCGCCGCGGGGTGACGTCCTTCACGTTGACCCGGTCTCACTCCCACGTTTTAACGCCCCAGTCCCGCCGTCGTCTCAACCAGGAACCGTAACCCTCTCGGGGGACAGAAATGAGAAACAGGACTTTCATCGTCGCGTTGCTGGCATTGGCGCTGGGCGTTCCCGCCGCAGCCGTTGCCCAGCAACCCAGCGATACCACCAGAGATCGCCACGAAGTGCGCCGCGATCGGCGCGAGCTGCGTCAGGATCGCCGTGACACACGCGGCGATCGCCGCGACATTCGACAGGACCGGCGCGAGCGCCGGCAGGATGTACGAGCGGGTGATTCGACCGCAGCGCGACAGGAAACGCGCGACATCCGGCAGGACAAGCGCGATCTGCGCAGCGACCGGCGCAATCGCCGCTCCGATCGGCGGGATGTGCATCAGCACCGGCGCGATCTACGCCGGGACCGTCACGACACGACTCAGGCGACCCCAAAAACTCCGTAGGCTGGGATCGTTGTTGGGGCGAACATGTAGGGGCGCAGCATGCTGCGCCCCTACTGTTATCCATCTGCGCCCACAGTGCTATCTGGCTATACGCGAAACTCCGGATGCTCCAGCAACCGACGCTGCAGGATCGGATGCGTCCGCCATACCTGCCACCCCATCGCAAGCACGGCCAGCACATTCGCAACGGCCACCGACCACCAACCGATCGTCCCCAAGACCCACTGGGCCCCCACACCGATGGTGGCGAGGAAGAGTCCCTCGAGCAGGATTGCGGCCAGTAACACGAGCAGCGCCATCGCGGGGGCACGCTCCACCTGCTCTGCCAGCGCCACCAAGACCACGCCGGCGATGATGAACGCGGCGATGTGCATGACGGTGTAAACCGCGACCAGGCCGACGCTGACTACGATATCCCCGGGGCCGGCGACGCCGAGCAACAGCGCAGAGCCGAGCGCCGCCGGTGTGCGGAATGGCGTCCCATTGGCGACATCCAAAACGAAGAACCAGGCGGCCACCACAGCGGCTCCGATGAGGCCCGTGACCACGCCCCGGGCCAGCGCGGGATGATCGTGGAGCGTCGTGATTCGCAGCGGCCGCGGATCATGCTCGGCGTAATGCAGGTAGGCCATGAGCACCAGGCCGGCAGCGATGTTGGCGCCGACGACGTGCGGCCACGCGATCACGCTGAGGTGCTGCGCATGCAGGAGAAGCAACCCGACATAGAAGGTCGCTTCCTGCAGCAACACTCCGAACACCAGCGCGAGGAGTAAGCGTGGCGGCGCTGTGAACGCCGCGCTGACCCACGCCATCCCCACACCAAGCATCGCGAAGACCGCGAAATGCAGGACTGTGTAGACGGCGACGAGTCGGAAGGTGACTTCCGTGAACTCACGGTTCAGCAGCACGCCAGCGAGCAGTGTGGGCGTACGGAAGGGATGACCTGCCAGCGTATCCGCAACGAGGAACCACAGCGCGACGACGAATCCAGCGAGGAGTCCACCCGTCACGCCATGTACGATCACTGCTTGTGCGGGTCGCCTCATCTTCCCGACCTCGCGAAAAGGGGCTTCTGACAACATGGCGGCCAGGGCCGCGACTGTCTACTGGTGCATCCGCCGCATCTCGGCCGCGACTCGTTCAGCTTCCCGCATTACTCTCAGCGTATTCAGGCCCGCAACTTTCTTCACATCAGCTTCCGTCCAGCCGCGCCGCAGCAGCTCGGCGATCAGATCCGGAAACTTCGACACATCCTCGAGGCCGACCGGCACTTCCGTGATGCCGTCGAAGTCCGAGCCGATTCCCACACAATCGATCCCCGCAACCTGGCGGATGTGCTCGATGTGATCGGCGACCTGGGACAGGGTCGCGTGTGGCCCCGCGGCGTCCCAGGCCATCAGGGAGTCAGCGCGCATGGCCGAGTCGGCGCCGGCGGCCCGTAGTCTTTCGAGGCGTGCGTTCACGGTGTCGCCCCAAACACGCACCGCCTCCGACACGAAGCCCGGATTGAAGTTCACCATGACCACGCCGCGGTTCGCCGTAACGAGCTTGAGGATCGAATCGGGAACGTTGCGCGCGTGATTGGCGAGCGCGCGCGCCGAGGAATGTGAGAAGATGACCGGCGCGCGCGAGGTATGCAGCGCGTCGGACATGGTTTGGTCGTTCACGTGCGACAAATCCACCAGCATGCCGAGACGATTCATCTCCAGCACGACCTGCTTGCCGAAGGGCGACAGCCCGCGCCGGGCGGTATCGGTGGACGCGGTCGCCCAGTCGAGGCTGCGCCAGTGCGTCAGCGTGATGTAGCGCGTGCCGAGCTTGTAGAACATGCGGAGCGCGCCGAGCGAGTTCTCGATCGCATGGCCGCCCTCGATGCCGATCAGGCAGGAGACCTTTCCGGCGGCAAAGTTGCGCTCGACGTCGGCGGCAGTGTACGCCATCGCCAGGCTGCGGGCGTTCTTACTGCAGAGGCGGTGCACGAGATCGACTTGCTCGAGCGCGTAGGTGGCCGAGTGGGTCCCGGAGTCCATGGTCGTGACCGGCACATAGGCGGCCCAGAACTGACCACCGACGTGGCCGGCGCGCAGCCGGGGGATGTCGGTCATCAACTTCGGTTGGCGGACTGCGAAATTGACGGAATCGAGTCCGCCCCGTTCGCGGATCGCGTCCGGGATGTCGTTGTGGCCGTCGATGAGCGGGACGGTACTGAGGATGCGAATGGCTTGAGCGCGGTAATCCTGGGCGGACAGTTGGAATGTTGGATGGATGGAAAGCAGCGCCGCCACGAGAACGAGAGGTTTGATCATGGCCGGAAGCTGGCGTCACGTGTACCTCTTATCAAGATTACGTCATGGCCACGATCACCTTCGAGGTGAATGGTGAGCGCGAGGAAGTAGCGTTCGCGCCGCATAAGACGCTGCTCGAGGTATTGCGCGAGGATCTGGGACTCACCGGAACGAAGCACGGCTGCGAGCTGGGTGAGTGCGGCACGTGCACCGTGCTGCTGGATGGAACGCCGGTACTGTCGTGCCTGGTGTTGGGTCTCGCGTGCGCCGGCCACGCCGTTCGAACCGTCGAAGCAATGGCGCAGGGCGGCAAGCTGCACCCCCTGCAGGAGACGTTCGCCGACCTGGGCGCCGCGCAATGCGGTTACTGCACGCCCGCCTTTCTCCTCGCCGCTGAAGCCTTACTCGCCGACAATCCCAAGCCGACACGCGCCGAGATCAAAGACGCGCTGGCCGGCAACCTCTGCCGCTGCACCGGCTACATAAAGATCTACGAAGCGGTGGAGCTAGCTGCGGCACGGATGCGCGGTGAAAAGGCTGAGCCCAAGACCGAGTCACTCTATGGCAGCTAAATCGGCCCATCCGCCCGTCGGCCCATCAGCCCATCGCATTATCGGCAAGGCGCTGCGGAAGGTCGACGCCGTCGCGAAGGTGACCGGCGCGACGCGATTCGCCGACGATCTCGCGTTCCCGCGCATGCTGTACTGCAAGCTGCTGCGTAGTACCGAGCCGCACGCACGCATCATCTCGGTCGATACGACGGCCGCAAAACGACTGGACGGCGTCCAAGCGGTGCTCACCGGTCGCGACCTGCCGATTCCGTTCGGGATTTTGCCCGTCTCGCAGGACGAGCACGCGTTGTGCGTGGACAAAGTTCGTTTCATCGGCGATCCCGTCGCCGCGGTGGCCGCGACGACCGAGGAGACGGCGACCGCCGCGCTCGATCTCATCAAGGTCGTCTACGAGCCGCTCAAATCCTTTGACTCTGCCGCAGCCGCCGTCGCGCATCCGGAGCCGCAAATCCACGACTACGCCGATAGCGGCAATCTCCACAAGCTCATCAATCTCGAGTTCGGGGACGTCGAAGCCGGAATCGGTGAAGCCGATCTCGTACGGGAAGATCTGTTCTTCTTCGAAGGCAGCACGCATCTGCCGATGGAGCAGCACGCCGCCGTGGCGATGTGGTCGCCGGATGGGAAGCTGACGCTGTGGACGTCGACCCAGACACCCCACTACGTCCATCGCGCGCTCGCCAAGGTGCTGGAGCTCCCCGCCGCGCGCATTCGCGTGATCGCGACGCCGAACGGCGGCGGCTTCGGCGGCAAGAGCGATCCGTTTAGCCACGAAATCGCCGTTGCAAAACTGGCGATCATCACGGGCCGCCCCGTAAAGATCACGCTGACGCGCGAAGAGGTGTTCTACTGTCATCGCGGCCGCCACCCGACGCTGATGTGGGTGCGCACTGGTGTGAAGCGTGATGGATCAATTACGGGAATGCATTTCAAATCCCTGCTCGATGGCGGCGCGTACGGTTCTTACGGCGTCGCGAGCACCTACTACACGGGCGCGCTTCAGACCGTCACCTACAACGTCCCACGCTATCACTTCCAGGGCGCGCGCGCCTTCACGAACAAGGCGCCGTGCGGTCCCAAGCGCGGTCACGGCACGCCCCAGCCCCGCTTCGCACTCGAGGTCCATCTCGACAAGATCGCCGAGCAGCTGGAAATCGATCCCGCGGAGCTGCGCCTCAAGACGCTCGTGCCTCCCAACTCGCTCACCGCAAACTATCTGCGGGTGGGGTCGATGGGGCTCGGCAAATGCATCGCGAAAGTGGTCGAAGGATCGGACTGGAAGAAGAAATTCCGAAAGCTGCCCGAGGGCCGTGGGGTCGGGCTCGCATGCTCGAGCTACATCTCGGGCGCCGGCCTGCCGATCTACTGGAACAACATGCCACATTCAGGCGTGCAGCTGAAATGCGACCGCGGCGGCGGTGTCACGGTGTTCTGCGGCTCGACGGAAATCGGACAGGGATCCGATTCGATCCTCGCCTACATCGTCGCCGAAGTGCTGGGCATCGATCCGTTCGACATCGCGGTCGTCACGGCCGACACCGATCTCACCCCGGTCGACCTCGGCAGCTACTCGAGCCGCGTCACGCTCATGACCGGGAACGCCGCGCTGCAAGCCGCCGAGCGCGCGCGTCAGATCCTCGCGCTGCATGCGGGGAAGAAGCTCGAGGTGCCCATCGAGCGCCTTACGTTTGCGGACGGCCGCGTCTTCGATCCCAAAGATCGCACGCGCGGCATGACGTTCGCCGAGGCGATCCAGCTGGCCGAGGCCGCGGAGGGAACGATCGGGACGGTCGGTTCCTACACGCCGCCGATGAGCGCGGGGAAATATCGCGGCGCCGGCGTCGGGCCATCGCCGGCGTATTCGTACAGCGCCTGCGTGGCCGAAGTGGAAGTCGATCCCGAAACGGGCATCGTGCGCGTGCCCACGATCTGGATCGCGCACGACGTGGGCCGATCGATCAACGCCGCGTCGGTGATCGGCCAGGTCGAGGGCTCGATCTACATGGGCCTGGGCGAAGCGCTGATGGAGGAGATGACCTATCGCGGCGACCTCAAAGTGGTCCACAAGATCCCTTCCCTGCTCGAATACAAGAGTCCTACGACGCTCGAGATGTGCGATGTCGTCACGTATCTCATCGAGGACCCTGACCCGAACGGCCCCTTCGGGGCGAAGGAAGTCGGCCAGGGACCGCTGCTGCCGGTGATGCCGGCGGTGGCGAACGCTGTCTACGATGCCGTCGGCGTGAGAGTCGACGAGGTGCCGGTCACCCCCGAGAAGGTGCTCAAAGCGTTGCGGAGAAAGCAGAAAGGCGAAGCCGGACGCTACGGTCCGGAGCATTTCCCCGACATCGCGTGGCCTGAACCCACGCGTGTTCCGACACCTTCGGAAGGAGGGGACGGAAAGGCTGTGTCGCTCGCCAAGGTCTGAGCGTCTCTCCCGGACACCCCATCCGGAGGGACCATGCCGGTCTATCCCGTTCGACTCATCCTGTTGCTCATCGGCGCGCTCATTGCGCCAACAACCCTCGCCGTCGTCGAAACCGGAAGTATCGCGGGTCACGTGCGCGATGCCACCACCAGCAAGCCCATTGTCGGAGCGAATGTTGTCGTGGTCGGGACTTCCCTTTCGACGGTGACCGACGGCAACGGTCATTACGTGATCGCCAACGTCCCGGTGGGGACCTACACGGTCCTTGCGCGATTCATCGGCTACGCGTCCGGCGAGAAGAAGGGGATTCGCGTTACGGCAAACGCGATCGCGGTCGCGGATCTGACGATCGCGTCGAGCCCGATCGCCTTGCAGGGAGTCGTCGTGACTGGACTCTATGGGGCGCGTGCGGCTAATGGCGTCGTCCGGGTACGCGGAGCCGCCGCGGCCTCACGTGCCGATGCACTCTATGTCGTCGACGGCGTTGGCGTCTACGACAGTAGCGAATCGTGGCGTTATCAGCGCCAACCGGGGAATCGCGAGCAGTACGACGAGATCGTCGAGAATTCCTTCATCGCCGTCGCGGCCGATCCGCTGTCGACGTTCTCGATCGACGTCGACCGCGCGTCCTACAGCAACATGCGGCGCTTCATCATGCAGGACGGCCAGCTTCCGCCGCGCGACGCGGTCCGCATCGAAGAGCTCGTGAACTATTTCCCCTACGACTACGCCGAGCCCGAGGGCGACGACCCACTCGCGATCCACACCGAGGTCGCACCCGCACCCTGGAAGCCGCAACACCAGTTGGTGCGCATTGGGCTGCAGGCGCGTCGGGTCAAAGTCGAGAATCTCCCCCCGTCGAATTTCGTGTTCCTGCTCGACGTCTCCGGCTCGATGATGCCGGCGAACAAACTGCCCCTCGTGAAATCGGCGATGCGGTTGCTCGTGAATCAGCTCCGCGCCAAAGACCGCGTCGCGATGGTCGTGTACGCCGGTTCGGCGGGCCTGGTGTTGCCGTCTACCCCGGGTGACCAGAAGGACAAGATTCTCGACGCCATCGAGCGGTTGGAGGCGGGAGGAAGCACCGCCGGCGGCGAAGGGATTCGCCGCGCCTACGACGAGGCAGTCGCCAACTTCATCCGCGGCGGCAACAACCGCGTGATTCTCGCCACCGACGGCGACTTCAACGTCGGCCCGTCGAGCGATGCGGAGATGGTGCAGCTGATCGAAGAGAAACGCCGCACCGGGGTGTTCCTGACCGTCCTCGGTGTCGGCGAAGGCAACCTGCAGGCGGCCAAGATGGAGAAGCTCGCCGAGAAGGGTAACGGCAACTACGCCTATCTGGACAACATTGCCGAGGCACAGAAAGTCCTGGTGCACGAGCTCGGCGGCACGCTCTACACCGTCGCGAAAGACGTGAAGATCCAGGTAGAATGGAATCCGGCGCGGGTGCGCGCCTACCGGCTGATCGGCTACGAGAACCGGATGCTGCGCAACGAGGATTTCGCCGACGATAAGAAGGACGCCGGCGAAGTCGGTTCCGGCCACTCCGTCACCGCCCTGTACGAAGTGGTGCCGGTCGGCGTCAACACCGACGTGACGATCCGCATGCCGGATTCGCTCCGCTACCAGCATCGCAATGCGCAGTCGACAAGTGCTGCCGGTCCTGAGCTCTTGTTCGTCAAAGTCCGTTACAAACAGCCCGACGGCGATCAGAGCCGCCTGATCTCGCAACCAGTGCTGGCTCAGGCGGGTCAGGCGCCTTCTGTAGACTTTCAGTTTCAGGCGGCGGTCGCCGAGTTTGGCCTGTTACTGCGGAATTCGGACTTCCGCGGGAAGGCCGACCTCGGCCATGTGATCGCGGCCGCCCGCGAGGCGCGCGGGCAGGACGCGGACGGCTATCGCGCCGAGTTCGTGAAACTCGCGGAAGCGGTGCGCGGCATCGGTCTGGCGCGGCGCGACGGGCAGCACTAAGGCTGGACGGAGAGGGAGCCGCGGCGTAAGGTCACTCTTATGCCGCGGCTCCTCGCACACGCAATCGCTTGTTGTGTGCCTGTTCTGGCGCTCACCTACCCGGGCTGCGCCACTGGCCAGAGCGTGCGGGGCGATGTCCGCGCTCTCGAGACGAGCCTCCCCCTTCCCTTCAGCACCGTGGTCCTGCAGCCGGGCGTCACCGGCCGGTTCACGAATGACTCCGGAGTTTTTGCATTCCTCGATCTCGCGCGCGGGCACTACCGGGTCGTCATTCGTGCCATTGGCTACCTCCCATTCGACTCGGTGATCACGGTAGCGGACGAGCCGATCGTGCTCCACGTGGCGCTGCGGCCGCTGGCGATCGAGCTGCCCCCGGTGACGGTGGTCGCCACGCGCGCGTGCCTCCATCCAGGTCCCCCGGCTCGCGATTCCGAGCCCGAGCTTGCGGCGATCTTCGACCAGCTGCGCGAGAACGCGGCCCGCTATCGGTTGTTGTCCGACGCGTACCCCTTCCAGTACTGGACCCAGCGGCAGGTGCGGGATGAGCCCAGCGCGCGCGGCGACTCGCTGGTGGTCGACACTATGGAGGTACGCAGCGACGCGCGACTGCCATACAAACCCGGTGGCCTCATCGTCACTCAGCCCGGGCCTCGCGGGAAATCCGAGCGGGTGCTCCGTCTTCCGACCGTGATCGACCTCGCCGATTCGGTCTTCCACGCGGCGCATTGCTTCACCTTTGCCGGGGTCGACCATCTCGATGGCGAGTCGCAGTGGCGCGTGGAATTTCTCGCCGCGGAGCGATTGCGCGTGCCGGACGTCGCGGGGAGTGCATGGCTCGACTCCGCCACTTATGTGCTGCGGCAGCTGACCTTCCGCCTGACCCGCCCCGAGCGTGCGGTGCAATCGCTTAAGACTCTGGAGGTGACAGTCACGTTCGGAGAGTTGTTCCCCTCGGTGACGGTACCCGTGCACGTTGTCGCGACATCCGAGACAAGAACTCGGTCACGCCACCCGGCGACAGAACATCAAGAGCAGCGCCTGTTGCGGGTCAATTTCCTGCATGGCGTGCCGGGCAGTCAGCCGCCCTGACTGGACGCCCCGAGCGGGGATGAGTAAGGTCCGTCATGCTGCGGCTCCCGAGCTTCTCCTACCTGCAACCAAAGACGCTCGCGGATGCGTTGCGGATGAAGCGCGACGCCGGTCCGGACGGAATGTTCGTTGCTGGCGGCACGGACCTATATCCCAACATGAAGCGTCGTCATCAGGAGCCGAAGACTGTCATCTCCCTGATGGGAATCCCTGAACTACGAAGGTTGGAAAGTGGGAATGTTGGAACGTGTGTGACGTTGACAGCACTTTCCATCTTTCCACCTTTCCAACATTCCGCCGTCGCGACAGCCGCCCGGCTCGTCTCCACGCCGCTGCTCCGCAACATGGGCACCCTCGGCGGGAATCTGTGTCTCGACACGCGTTGCAACTACTACAATCAGAGCTACGAGTGGCGGAAATCGATCGATTTCTGCATGAAAAAGGACGGCCACATCTGCTGGGTGGCGCCGTCGTCGCCGCGTTGCTGGGCGGTCAGCTCGTCGGACGTCGCACCGGTCATGGTGGCGATTGGCGCGGAATACCGGCTGGTGGGACCGCAGGGAGAGCGCGTCGTTCCGGCGGGCCGGTTCTATCACAACGACGGGATCAATTATCTCACCAAACAGCCCGATGAGATTCTGGTGGACGTGCGTCTGCCAGCGTCGAATGGCTGGGACGCCGTCTACCACAAGCTGCGGCGGCGCGGCTCGTTCGATTTTCCAGTGCTTGGCGTCGCCGCCTGGGTACAGTGGAAGGGGAAAGACGTCGCCGCTGCCCGCATCGTGCTGGGTGGCGTCGCGAGCTATCCGCAGGAAATCCCGGAAGCGGGCGAAGCCCTTCGGGAGGCACGGCTCTCCGATGAATCCATCGCCGCGGCGGCCGACGCGGCCTACCGCCCCTCGAAGCCGATGGACAACACGGACTTCGACCTCTCCTGGCGCAAGCAGATGACCCGGGTGTACGTGGCGCGTGCGCTCCAGGAACTGCGCGAGCGCGCGGGAGCATGATTCAGAGCCGGGGGTAGAAATCGCTCGTATGTCACGCTACGCGCTCGCGATTGTGGCCGTCGCCCTCCTGCTGACTGGCTCACTCACCGCGCAGATCAACCTGCGCACGGTCCGCGGTACTGTGCGCGACACCGCGGGGCAGCCAGTCGATCAGGTCCAGGTTCTGGCCATGACGGCCGGACGAAAGACGCTCACCCGTGCTGACGGACGGTTCCAGATCGACAGCCTCCCGCAAGGAGAAGAGCGCCTGCTCTTCCGGCGCCTCGGCTTCAACCCAGTCGAGATAACGATTGTCGTCGATACCACCGGTGCGGAAGTCGCCGCGCGCATGACGCCCGCAGCCCAGGAGCTGAAACCGATCGTTGTGCGCGGTCGCCGCAGTGGTGTGCTCGGTTCCGTTACGGACGTCTACGATCGCCCGATCGCGGGCGCGGACGTTGTGGTGTTGGGCGGTGCGGTCGCAACGAGGACGGACAGCCTGGGTCGGTTCAGCCTGCCGACCGTTCCGGCCGGGACGTTTATGCTGATGGTCCGCAAACGCGGTTACTTCGCGCTGCGGCACGCGGTGATGCTGCCGGTGGGTCAGGCACTCGATGTATCACTCCTGCTCGGCCCCGCGCCCGAAGGGCTGACCGATCGGCGCATCAGCCGGTTGGCGGGTTATGGTGGGACGCTCGATGCGGCGTGGGACGCACACGCATCGCGGCGGGTCCGGTGCAGCGGCGGAAATTCCGTCTTCATTCCCCGTGAGCAGCTCGCCGAGCTGCGGGAGTTGCGGCTGGATCTCGCTCTGGCGCGGGCGCCCTCGGCCATGGGGCGGGGCTTTGGGCCGGCGGAGCTGCGGCAGTACGCCATTTATGTCGATGGGCAAAACGGCCAGGGATGGCCTCTCTCAGCAATTCCCGCCGATCAAGTTGAAGCGGTCGAGATCTACCGCGGTGGGCGTCCGCGCTCACCCACCAGCATCGTCCCCTGGAGCATCACGCCGTCATCGCCGTCGTTCGGGACGGGATCGTCATGCCCCGCGGGGACGATCTGGGTGTGGTTGCGCTAGGCTTTACTCGCCGGCGCCGTTGCTAAGGCCTCAATCTCCGCCGCAGCCTTCGCCAGGATCTCCGCCACGCTCTTGCGCGCGGCATCGCTCTCGGCTTTCCAGCCGGTCCGGTAGACTGCCTTCACGAGATGCCCTAGCGCCCGGTTGACCTCGGCCATCGAGCCACCCACCGTGCGCTCGACGGTCTCGGTCACGCGATCGAAGATGTCTTCGACGATGTCCTTGTGCTCGTCCAAAAACGCCCGTCCTGTGTCGGTGATTTCGTAGACCTTCTTGCCTTCCACATCGTGCGCGACGACGAGTCCTTCGTCCTCGAGCCACTGCAACGTCGGATAGACGGTGCCCGGCGACGGTGAATAGCAGCCGTGCATCCGCTCTTCCAGATCCTTCATGACTTCGTATCCATGACGTGGCTTATCGCGCAGGAGCTTCAGAATGACGTACTTCATGTCGCCGGCGCCGAACCACTGCCGGCGCCAACTACGGGGTCCGCGTCCACGAAAACCCCATGCCCGGGGACCGAACGCAAAACCGAACCCCTCCCATCCGGACTTCCCACCCATCTTGGCCTCTTGTGAGATGTTACGTCACGATATTCTTGGACGATATATCGTGTCAAGACCCCAATTTTTGTGGGTGTGCGCCAAGTCACTATCCGACTTACGCTTGCATGTTCGAAGGCCACTCGTACATTGCAGCCACGCTGGACCCCTAGGTATCCACGCCCGCGCCCGGGAGAGGAGCCGCAATGTCTGTGCAAGTCACCCCGCACCCGTCTTGGGTCGCGGACCTGGATTCGACGCTGGAGCCCAGCCGCCAGGCGATCCTCGATACGCCGGTCATCATCGACGCATCGGAGAATCAGCTGGTGGACGGTCAGATCCAGAACTTCCTAGTCGGGTTCTATCCCATCATTCGAGACTTCCCCCAGTGGCTACAGATGCTGCTGGATCGCTCGCCCCCGATGGGGCGTGAGTTCTTCACGGACAATATTCGGGTGGAGCGCCGGCACGACGCGATGTGGCGCGCGATGGGGGACGGCTTCAATGTTCACAAGAAGCGGTTCCAGGAACCGGAGCCGATGATCCCGGCGGTGAAGAAGTTCCACGCCTACTTGACCGAGATGTGCCGCAATGCCGAGTTCGGCCAGGCGGTCTCGGCGACGAACTACGCGGTTGAAGGGGTTGCGCAGAAAATCTCCGAAAAAGCGTTGCGGGGGCTCGCGAAGAACGAGAAAATCGGACCGCGTGGTCGCTGGTGGCTCGAGGAGCATGCCAAGTATGATGATGAGCATCCCATTCATGCCCTGGAGATCATCAAGGACTGCGTCAAGCGCGGCAACGGTGACACCCCCGAAAAGGTCACCCAAGTGGCACTGGAAAGTCTGAGCTTGATGAAAGTCTCGATGGAGGCGTCTTATCACGCGTGAGTAAAGCTCGTCGCGTCTCGCCGACCCGAGGAACCCAAGCAAGCACTGCGCCAGCCAAAAGTCCGCTGGTCGACTTGCTGCAGGCAGCAACCGACATCGTGGCTGCCCTGCCGGACGCAGTCGTGGTCACGGGCGCTGATCGGCGGGTGCTCGTGGCGAACCAGGCCGGCGCCGAGATGCTGGGGTGGCACGTGGGTGACATCGTCGGCCAGGCGATCGCCGACAACATCGTACCGGGTGAGCGATCCCACGTCGCGTCGATGGAAGACCACGTCCTGAGCGGCGAGACGCGTCGCTACGAGACCCGGATCGTCAATCACCGCACGAGTGAAGAGCGTGACGTGGCGGTCTCGAGCGGGCCCTTCCGCATGCACGGCGAGATCATCGGTACGGTCGCTACCCTTCGCGATATCACAGAGCCCAAACGCGCCCAGGAGACGCTGGCGCGTTCCGAAGCCCGCTACCGACACCTGGTGGAATCGGCTTCCGACGCGATCGTCACCCTCGATGCGAACGGCCGTTTCACCACGGTGAACCACGCGGCCGAAAACATCTCCGGCTACAAGCGCGAGGAGCTGGTCGGCCAATGGTTCGCGCCCATGCTCCCGGACGACGACCTCCCCAAGGCGCTGGCGCACTTCCAGCAGGCGCTCGCCGGCGAAACGGGCCTGTTCGAGTCGCAGTTCTACCGCAAGGACGGCGAGGTCCGCACGATCTCGATCACCTACTCGACGCCGCAGAAAGACGAGGAAGTGCTTTGCCTCATCCGCGACGTCACCGACCAGAAGATGCTGCAGGAGCAGCTCATCCAGTCGGAAAAGATGTCGGCGATCGGACAGCTGGTCTCGGGCGTCGCGCACGAGCTCAATAACCCGCTCGCCGGCATCTCGGCGTTCGCCCAGCTGCTGCTCGCCGAAAAGCGGTTCCCGCCCGATCAGCGCACGGCGGCTGAGACGATCTACAGCGAGGCTCGCCGCGCCAGCCGCATCGTGCAGAACCTGCTGACCTTCGCACGCCAGCACAAAGCCGAGAAGGTCCCGACCGCGATCAATCAGGTCCTCGACGACACCCTGGAGCTGCGCGGCTACGAGCTGAGGGTGCGCGGCATCGACGTCCGCCGGGAGTATGATGAGTCAATCCCGGAAACCATGGCCGATGCGCACCAGCTGCAGCAGGTGTTCCTGAACCTCATCACGAATGCAGAACAGGCGATGGAGCAGCGGGACGGCCACCATCACCGGCTCACCGTGCGCACCCGGCGCAACACCGACTCGATCCGCATCGAAGTTGAAGACACCGGCGCCGGCATCCCGCCGAATCTGATCGAGCGGATCTTCAATCCCTTCTTCACCACCAAGCCGACCGGTTCGGGCACCGGGTTGGGGCTCTCGATTTCGCTAGGAATCGTGCGCGAGCACGAGGGCCGGATCTGGGCGGAAAACCCGCAGCAAACGGGAGCCCGCTTCGTGGTCGAGATCCCGATCACCGAGCCGCGCCCCTCCGGTGAGCACGCCGCTCCCACGCACGTGCAGCCTCTCGGCAGCGACCGGCTCCGGGTCCTCGTGGTTGATGACGAGGCCTCGGTCCGCGTGTCGCTACAGCGGTATCTCGCCGGCAAAGGCCACGAAGTCGAGACGACCGCCAGCGGCGAGGACGCCCTGGTTCGCCTCAAGGCATCGAAATACGATGCCGTGATTGTCGATATGCGCATGCCGGACCTTTCCGGCGAGCAGCTCTTCGAGCGGCTGCGCAGCAACGACCCTGCCCACGCCGAGCGCGTGATCTTCACGACGGGTGACCTGGTTAACGAGCAGATGCGCCGCTTCCTCGACGGCACCGGGCGGCCTTGCGTCCCCAAGCCATTCGAGTTCGCTTCTTTCGATCAGGCATTGCCCGCGGCACGTCGCCGCGCCTAACGCCGTTTCACTCCGCTCTCGGTAGGATCAATGCGCCCGATTCTCGCCGCGCTGTGCCTCCTCGTGTCCCCGCTCGTCGCCCAGGACCCCTTCGACTTCTACTCCCGCGGCCCCTATCGCCCGACCGTCCCGCGCCCCGAAGCGATCACCGGCTACGCTGCCGGCGACCAGCACACCATGTACGCAGTGATGCAGCACTATCTCGACACCTTGGTCGCCACGGCGAGCGACCGCGTTCGGATCGAGACGTGGGGCCGCACGACAGAGTACCGGCCCATTCGGGCGCTCATCATTTCCGACCCCGCGAACCTCGCCAAGCTCGACCAGATCCGCGCCGGCCTCGCGGAGCTGACCGATCCCCGCAAGACGTCGGCGGCGCGGGCGGCGGCGATCGCGGCGCAAAGCCCCGCCGTTGCGGTCTTTCAGTATTCGGTTCACGGCGACGAGCCGGCGGGCTTCGAGGCCGCGATGCAGGTGGCCTATCAGCTCGCCGCATCGGATGAGCCACAGACGCTGGAGATCCTGAAGTCGGTGGTCGTGGTCCTCAACCCATCGGCGAATCCCGATGGTCATGAGCGCTTCGCCGCCTGGTACAACTCCGTCGGCATCGGCGCGGACCACCCGTGGGCGTTCGAACAGAACGAGCCCTGGAGCATCACGGGCCGCTACAGCCACTTCCGCTTCGACATGAACCGCGACCTGCTTGCGCAAAGCCAGCCCGAGGTACGGGCGATAATGGACGGCATCCTGCGGTGGCGCCCGCAGGTGTTCGTCGACCATCACTCGACGACATCGTCGTTTTTCTTCCCGCCGGTCGCGCAAGCGGTGAACATGAACCTGCCCCCGCAGACGACGAAGTGGTTCGCCACATATGGCCGCGGTAACGCCGCCGCCTTCGACCGGTATGGCTGGCAGTACTACGTAGGTGGCGTATTCGACTTTTTCTACGTCGGCTACTGGGACGAATGGACCACGTTCCAGGGCGCCACCGGGATGACCTACGAGACTGACGGCGGGCCGGAATACCGGAAGCGCCGCGACGACGGGACCATCACGACCTTCCGCGACGGCATCTCCCACCACTTCGTCGCGTCCATGGCGACACTCGAGACGACGGCGAAGAACCGGCAGAGCCGGCTGCAGGACTACTACGACTTCCGCCGCTCCGCGCTCGCGGAAGCGGCGACCGATCGCATCAAACGCGTCGTGATCGTGCCGGGCAACGATCCGCAGTCGGCGGCGCACGTTGTCGGCCTGTTGCTCCGCAACGGCATCGAGGTCACCCGGCTGCGCCAGCCGCTGGCGTCACGCCTGGCGCACTCCTACATCAGCCCGGGCACCGGGGCGGGGAGCGCGCGGACCTTCCCGGCCGGCAGCTACGTGATTGACCTGAATCAGCCCCAGCGGCGTCTGGCCAAGGGCATGCTCGAGCCGCAGCCGAGTATGGAGCGGTCATTCATTCAGCGGGAGATCGGGAAGTTTCAGCGCAACCGGCGGCGTGGCGACGATGCGGACAAGGAAGACTACGGCTTCTACGACATCACGGCCTGGTCGCTGCCGATGTCCTTCAATCTCGACGCGTACTGGACGGAAGATGCCGGCCCAGGCGGAGACGCAGTCACCGACTCGATCGTCCCGCCTCCCGCCGCCCCGACGCGCGGTGCCAGTGCGTACGTCTTCATGAACGACCGGCCGGGGGCGGCACGGCTAGCGTTTGCGCTCGAAGCCGAAGACTTCAGGTTGGCGGTGAACCACCAACCGGTCCTCATCGGGGGTCGCACATATCCCCGTGGCTCGTTCGTCGCGCGCTCCCAGCGCAACCCTGCGAGCCTGCACGAGCGCATCGCAGTGTTGGGACCCGCCTTGGGTGTCCCGGTTTTCCCGTTACAGACCGCGTTTCCCGACACCGGCGACGCCGGAATCGGCTCCGAAGACGTCGCGGGACTGCACGCTCCCAAGATCCTGGTGGCCGCCGGAGATGGCATCTCGGAGACGAGCTACGGGTGGCTCTGGTTCTACCTGGCACGCGAGCTCAACGTGGCGTTCGCCCCCGTACCGCTCCGCGCGATCGGGCGGATGAACGACCTTCAAACGTTCAACGTGCTCATCATCCCCGATGGTAGCGGCGGCCGGATGCGTCGCGAGCTGGGCGATGACGGCGTCGAAAAGCTGAAGGCTTGGGTGCGCTCGGGAGGCGTGCTCATCGGGTATGGCGGCGCGGGCGATCTCGCGGCGACCAAGGACGTGGGTCTCGCGAGCATCGCGAGCGTCGCGCCCGATAGCGGCGCGAAGGCTGATACCACCGCGCCCGGAAACGAGCCTCCCATGATTTCGAGCACCGCGCCGGCGCGCGATCGGCCTGAATGGATACCTGGCGCGATCTTCCGCGCAACGCTGGATACGACGCACTGGCTGACGTTTGGATACGACCGCAACCGGATACCGGTATTCATCGACGGCGACACGTTCTGGCGGCCCTCGAAGGGCGGCGCGAACGTGGTCACTTTCACCGATCCGGTGGACTCGCTGGTGCTTTCAGGCTTCACCTGGCCCGACAACACCGCTCGGCTCCTCAAGGGCACCACGTGGGCAGTGGTCGAGAATCAGGGCAATGGGCGCGTGGTGCTGTTTCTGAGCGATCCGCTGTTCCGGGCGTTTTGGAGAGGGCCTGCGAAGATGCTGACGAATGCGATTTTGATGGGGCCCAACAGATAGGTGCACTGATGAAAGTAGGGGCGCAGCATGCTGCGCCCCTACAACATTGCGACGACTCCCTTCGCCGCCGCCTTTAGATCGCCCGGCTTGTCCGAATCACATCCCGAAGCTTCCACACCGGCACCTGAATCCGCGTCCGGATCTTTGGAGCGACACGGAACAAACTCGGCTCCTCGCGCATCCGCGGCATCATCCGGAAGTGGCGTTCGTCGTTCTCCGGTACCTTCCAAGTCACATTGACGTGCCGCTGCTTGCGGAGCACGTCGAGTGTCACCGATTCGCCCGGATCGTAGGAGCGTAGAATCCGCATGGCCTGCATCGGTGACGTGGGCTTGCGGCCGCCGATCGACACGATCACATCACCGCCCTTGAGGGCCAGCGTCGAATCCTCGGGAGCGCTCACCACCAGCACTCCTTCACGAGTCCCGAAGTAGTCGCCCAGGTCGGGATTGAGCTTCACCATCTCGATGCCACCCCAACCTGATCCGAACGACCATTCAAAGGCCCCTTCGGGTTGCTTCGGCATCAACTCGCGCAGCCGGTCGAGCTGTCCGGACATGTCCCCCATCTCCCCAGGCATCTCGAAATGGTCCCCCATGCCGAGATCCTCAGCGACGAGCGTCGCCTTGCGGGCGTCGTTGCCGCGGCGGTACTCGACCTGCACCGTGTCGCCGGGATCAAGCTTGTGCGCCAGATCGATCAGCTTCAGGCCCGGCCCTGACCTCTCGTCGTCCTCCGACGACGCCCCACCGAGCGTGGTGCCGTTGAAGCGGGTGATGACGTCACCGGCCTTGAGGCCCGCCTTCTCGGCGGGTCCGCCGGGAGTGATCCCTTCGATGCGCGCACCGACTTTGTCGCCCGCGTCGTTTGCCTTCGTGTCCACGATCACGCCGATCCGCCCGCGATTGACGTACGCGAACGCGGTGAATGGCCCGTCCCCGGTCTCCACCCGCACGCGGGGGCGAGTGCTCGGCCGGCGGGGGGTTGCCTGCCCGGCGGCCGACGCGGCCGGTAGGGTCAGACTGACGGCGAGAACTGCCACAGTCACAATGCGAATCATCTAGCTCTCCTCCGGGCCCTTAGAGCCCGACGTAGCGAGCGCGCGTCGCGCGGGCGTTCATCAGCTCCCGCATCAGACCGACGCGCTCCTGCCAAAGTTTTACGAGTTCGGCGTCCTGTGCGCTCTGTTCGCGCTGCGAGAGGGTGCCGTCGAGAAGGGAAATGCGGTCTTCCAGATCTGCCACCACGGCCGCGGCGTGACCGCTCAACACGCGTCCGTCGATGTCGTATTGCTGCAAGGAATCTTCGAGCGTTGCCGACTGCTGCTTCACCTGACTCAGCTCGGCATGAAGGCCCGGGCCCGGTTGGAGCAGCAGGATGGCAGCGATCGTGGCAGCGAGAGCAAGACTGCCGGTCCACGTTCCCCAAGTGCGACGGCGGCGCGAGCGCTGCGCGCGCAACGCCGATTTCACGGCGGGCCAGCGGTCGCGCGGGGGGCGCAGCGCCGGCAGCGCCTTGAGCTGCGCGATTCGCTGGTACAACCCTTCCAGCTCCGCCTGACACGCGGCACAGGTGGTGATGTGCCGGCGCGCCCAGACCGACGCCTCACCCGCCTGCAGGGCCCCCAAATCTTCCATCGTACAGTGCATCATGCATTCGCTCCTTCGTCCAGCACGCGCCGCAGGCGCGCATGCGCTCGCGCCAGCTGCGACTTGGAAAAGCTCACTGACTTGCCCATCTGCTCCGCGATTTCCTCGTGCGTGTAGCCTTCGACGTCGTGCAACCACACCACCGCGCGGGACGTCTCGGACAGATGCTCGAACGCGCGCTCCAGATCGATGTTGGCGCCGACATGCATCCCCGGCTTCCCCGGTTCGTCGTTCAGCGACTCCGTCTCCCGCACCTGATCGCGACGAATCCGCATCAAAGCCTTGGTCGATGCGATGCGGCGGATCCAACCCCAGAGATGGCCTTCACCGCGGTACTGCTTGATGTTGCGCACGACCTCGAGGAACGTCTCCTGCAGCACGTCCTCGGCATCCTCCGGCCGCCGCAGCATGCGCCGGACGAGATTGTAGACAGGCGTCTCGAAGGCCCGGAACAGGGCTTCGAGAGCTGCTTCATCTCCGGCTTGCGCGCGGGCGACGAGGACATCCGGGACGGCGAGAGACACGGTCATTGTCCGAAAACTATGATGCCACAACTACGTAGAAGGTCGCGAGAACGATCCTAGGGGAAATCACGGTTCCTTAAGGCGTTGCAAGGTAGTAGCTTGGCGCATGCCCACAGCTGACCTAAAGGAATGGCTCCATCACTGGCAGGATGAAGCGGACGCGGCCTACCTCTATCTCGCCCTCGCCGGCCAGGAATCCGATCCGCACAGGAAGGACGTCTACATCAAGCTCGCAGGCGTCGAGGAGCGCCACGTGCAGATGTGGACCAAGCTGCTCGGCGAGCACGGCCACACCGTGGATCACGCCCGGCCGTCGTTGAACGCGAAGCTCCGGGCGTGGTTCGGACGGCGCTTCGGGACGCGGTACCTCCTGCCGATGCTGCTCCGCGAGGAGGGCGAGGAGGTCAAGGGATACCTCAACCTCCACAACGAATCGATCCTGCCCGACGCGCAGGAAGTCTCGCTGCAGCTCGCCAAGGAATCCGCCGCGCACGCCGGAACTCTCGCCGATCTCGCCGGCAAGGGCGCCGAGCCATGGCACAAGACGGGCTCCGGCGGTTTCCTGCGCAACGTCGTGTACGGCTTCAACGACGGGCTCACGGCCAATTTTGGACTGGTCGCCGGCGTGATCGGGGCGGCGGTGCAGCCGCACGTGATCATGATCTCCGGCGTGGCCGGCATGATCGCGGACGCGCTGTCGATGGGATCATCCGGGTATCTGGCGGCGAAGAGCGAGCAGGAGGTGTGGGAGCACGAGATCGCGATGGAGAAGGAAGAGATTCGCTTGATGCCGGAAATAGAAGAGGACGAGATTGCCCTGCAGTACGAGGCGAAAGGCGTCGACCCCCGCACCGCGCGCCGCATGGCGGAAGAAGTGATGCGCGACCCGAAGCGGGCGCTCGACGAGCAGGTCCGTGAGGAGCTGAAGATCGGCGAGGCGCACGCGACGCCGTTCCGCGAGGGGTGGATTACCGGCGCCGCCACCGCGGTCGGCGCCTTCATTCCCGTCTTTCCGTTCCTCGTGCTGCAGGGGCGAGCCGCGATCTGGCTCGCCTTCGTCATCGCCATGGTGTCGCACTTCGCCGTGGGCGCCGCACGCAGTTTCTTTACCGGCCGCGGCGTCCTTCGCAGCGGCATCGATATGTTCGTGATCGGGATGGGAGTCGCGGCGGTCGGCTACCTCGTTGGCGACCTGATCGCAAAGGCGCTCTAGACGACCAGGTTGACGAGGCGGTCCTGCACGTAGATCACCTTTTTCAGTTTCTGCCCATCCACGAACTTCTTCACCGCTTCATCGGCAAGGACGCGGTCGAGCACGTCCTTCTCCGCCATTCCGCGCGGAACCGTGAGACGCGACCGGAGCTTGCCGTTCACCTGCACCGCGATCTCGACGTCGCCCGCTGACGCGAGGCGCTCGTCGAACGCAGGCCAAGGGGCCTCGAAAACCGAGGTCTCGTTCCCCAACACCGACCACAACTCTTCCGCAATGTGTGGCGCGTACGGCGCGAGCATGATCACGAGCGGCTCGATCAGCTCCTTGGTGGCCGTTCCGTGCTTGAGCTCGTTCACGTATTGCATCATCGCCGCGATCGCAGTGTTGTACTGCAACTCTTCGGTATCAGCGCTCACTTTACGGATCGTACGATGAAGTTTTTGCGCAACGGAGTCAGGCGCCGCCCCTGCGCCATCTCCCGACGCCGCGTCGTGCACAAAGGCCCAGACCTTCTCCAAAAACCGCCGCTGGCCGACGATCCCCGAGTCCCGGAAGTCGCCGCCCTCCTGGAAGGGGCCGAGGAACATCAGGTACATGCGGAACGTGTCCGCGCCCCATTGCTGGATGTAGGTGTCGGGGACGACGACGTTGCCCCGTGACTTCGACATCTTGGCGCCGTCCTTCACGATCAAACCGTGGGCGCGGAACTTCGGGTACGGGGTGTCGAAGTGCAGATGCCCGAGGTCGGCCAGCACCATGCAGACAAAGCGCGAGTAGAGGAGATGCAGCACCGCGTGCTCGTTCCCGCCGATGTAGCTGCTGACCGGGAGCCACTTCTTCGTGCGGGCGGGATCGAACGGCCGGTCGTGGAATTCGGTCGACGGATAGCGGAGATGGTACCACGCCGAATCGAGGAACGTGTCGGAGACGTCCGTCTCGCGACGCGCCTGGCCGCCGCACTGCGGGCACTTCACGAAGTACCACTCTTCGTGCCGGGCCAGCGGACTCACGCCCGTATCGTCGGGGCGGAAATCCTCGATGAGGGGGAGCTCGACCGGCAAGTCCTTCTCGGGCACCGGGACGACGCCGCATTTCTCGCAGTAGATGACCGGAATCGGGGGACCCCAGTACCGCTGCCGCGAGATGCACCAGTCGTGGAGCCGGTACTGGACGCGCGGCGTCGCGAGCCCGCGCTCGGCGAGCCAGGCGACGATCTTCCGCGCTCCTTCCGGGCACGGCATGCCGTCGAACGGTCCCGAGTTCATGAGCACGCCGTTCTCGGACACGGTCGGCAACGTCTCTCCCTCGACCGCGACGACCTGCCGGATCGGAAGCTTGAACTGCGTCGCGAACTCGAAGTCCCGCTTGTCGTGTGCCGGAACGGCCATGATGCCACCGGTGCCGTACTCCATCAGGACGTGGTCGGCGATCCAGATGGGGATCGCTTCGCCTGTGGCCGGGTTGCGGGCGTAGGAACCGATGAAGACGCCCGTCTTGGTCTTCTCACCCACCCGCCGCGACACGATGTCCTTGGACTGCACCTCCCGCTGATATGCCTTGACCGCCGAGCGCTGCTCGACGGCGGTCAGCTCGTCCACGATCGGATGCTCGGGCGCGAGGACCAGATAGGTCGCGCCGAACACCGTGTCGGGCCGGGTCGTGAAGACCGTGATCTTCTTGCCGCTCGGCGTCTCGAAGATGAGCTCCGCCCCTTCGCTCCGACCGATCCAGTTCTTCTGAAGGAGGACGGTGGAGGAAGACCAGTCGAGGTTTTGGAGGTTCTCGAGGAGGCGCTCCGCGTAGTTCGTGATCCGGAAGAACCATTGGTCGAGGAAGCGCTGCTCGACCGGTGTGTCGCACCGCTCGCAGCGGCCGTCGATCACCTGCTCGTTGGCGAGCACGGTCTTGTCCTTGGGACACCAGTTTACCGCTGCACGCTTCTTGTACGCGAGGCCCGCCTTGAAGAGCTGGAGAAAGAGCCACTGCGTCCACTTGTAGTACGCGGGATCGGTGGTCGACAGCTCGTGACGCCAATCGTACATGCCGCCAAACCTGCGGAGCTGGCGGCGGAAGGTGGCGATGTTCTGAGGGATCAGCTTGGCGGGATTCGTGCCGATGCTGAGCGCGTAGTTCTCGGAATGGATGCCGAACGCATCGAATCCCATCGGCTCGAACACGTCGTAGCCCTGGAGCCGCTTGAACCGACCGTAGATGTCCGCGCCCGTGAACGCGAACATGTTGCCGACGTGCAGCCCCTCGGCCGAGGGGTACGGAAACATCATGAGGTTGTAGTACGGCCGCGCGGCGCGATCGAGGTCGGGCTCGTTGGTATGGCGCTCAGCCCAGCGGGCCTGCCACTTTGCCTCGAGCGAAGCCGGATCGTAGTGCGGGATGTCGTGCATGATGGCGGAAAACTAAGCCTATCGGCGCACGAAACGCAGGTTGCGGACTCGACCGGTCGTGAATCGCATCTCGGTGACTTGTCCCGCCGCATTGCGGGCGAAGACGAACATGCCGAACGGACTTCTGAAGCCGTCGCGGTACACCGGTCGCAGCGCGGTGTGAATATCGGGGTCGCGGTGGAGTATCAGACCGCCGCGGCCCGTCGAATCTGGCCGCACTTCGACGGTCGTATTGGCTTCGTCGCTGGAATATGAGCCGAAGAATCCTGCCACTGCCTGCCGGTTCGTGTCCGACTCCTCGACCCAGTCGGCCCGCACGGTGTCCCCGGCGGGTGTCACAAGACGCAAATCGTAGTGTCCATCAGTCCGGCGATCAAAGAGGACGCGATTCCCGCCGGCAGCCGCAACGAAGACTGTGGGGCTTTGCGGGACGAGCTCAGTTCCGGACTCCGTCATCAGCTTGCCGTTGGTCACCACGAACCGCTGAGCGATCATGCTACGAAGGTTGCGGTACAGTCCCGCCTTATCGGCGATCGCGGCTGGTGGGACCGTCCGACGCACCGGCGTCGCTGCGGGTGCTGTGGGAGCGGGTGGCGGAAGAAACTGCGCCGCCGCGGCATATCCCAGATCGGCAGGGTCGACGTTACCCGCGTTACACAGCATTGCGACGGCAAGGCGCGCACGCGGGAATCGCGCGACAAATGCGCGATAACCGGCGGTCGCGCCGTCATGCATGACCACGGGTTCGCCGCGATAGTCGGTAACGAACAACCCCGCAGCGTAGCTTATCCGCCGGCCGCCGGTGAGCACGCCTTGGCGCTCCTGTTCCTCTCGGAATCCGGTACCGCCGAGGCGCGTACTGTCGAACGCGGCGTTCCATTTCAGCAGATCGCCGACCGTCGTCAGCAAACAGCAGTTGCCATAGATGCTTTCGATTGCGCGTTCGCTATGCCACGCTCCGTCGAGCAGCGAATAGGACAGCGCGCGTCCTTTCACCAGACGCGTGGCGTCGTCTCGCCAGCTGCTATGGGTCATGCCGAGCGGAACGAAGATCCGTTCCCGGGTGAAGGTGGGGAACGGTTTGCCGGAGGCGCGCTCCACGACCATCGCTAGCAGGTTGTAGTTGGTGTTGCTGTAGTCATACTCGCTGCCGGGCGGGAAGTTGAGCTCGCGCAGGCGGCGCGTGATCGCCAACACGTACGCGTGATCCAGCGCGCGCGTATTGCGAGGCCAGCCTTCGATGCCGGCGATCGAGCCCCAGTCCCGCATTCCTGAGGTGTGATGCAGCATTTGGCGCAGCTTGACCGGTGCCCCGTAATCCCGCAGCTCCGGCAGCCAGCGGTGGATCTCGTCGTCGAGTGACAGTTTTCCGTCGCGTGCGAGCAGCAATACGGCGGCCGCCGTGAACTGCTTGGAAACCGAGCCCGCTTCGAGAATGCTCGCGGGCGTGAGCGCGACCCGGCGCTCGAGGTCCGCGCTTCCCCAGGCACGCTCGATGACCGTATTTCCGTTTTGCGCGACTCCGAGCACACAACCAGCCGACGTGTCGGAATTCCATGCAGCGAAGATCGAGTCGAGCCGCACTTCGACGGGGCGCATCGCTTGCGCGGTCAGCGCGGAGGCCGCGACCATCAGCAGCGCGACGATCATCCGGGTGGGAATTGTAGATTTCATTGCGCAAAATCTAGTTAGAGCAGTACCTTAGCACACAACCACCCGAATGGCCATCAAGTCTCAGCAACTGCGGCAGAGCTTTTTGATCTCCGGCGGCGGCGCCGCCGTCCTGCTCGTCGTCTTTGTCGCGTGGCTCACCAGCAATCGCGTCGGGGGCGTCCTCGAGCAGCAGGCTGACGTACGCGGCCGCGATGTCGCCACGCGGGTCGCGGCAATTGTCTCGCAGTATCTCAAGGAACGACGCCACGAAGTGGCCTCGCTGGCGAGCATGCCTCAGCTCGTCGCGAGGGTCCGGGTGGCCGGCCAGGATGTCAGCGCCCGCGGCCTCGACAAGCTGCCGATCGCGACGCTCGAAGGCAGGTTCGACGCTTCGCGGGCGCTGGGCGGTGACCCCGAGCTGCGCGACTATCTGCGATCCTACACGATGCACTCGGACTTTTCGGAAGTGAGCGTCACCGAGAGTCACGGGCTCAACGTGCTTCTGTCGGGCCAGGCGCCGGATTTCGTTCAACGTGACGAGATCTGGTGGCAACGCGCGATGAAGGACGGATCGTACGAGGGCGAGCCCCAGTCGGATACGACCGGCACTGGAACGGCGCTCGAGTTCGACGTCGCCATCCGCGGCCCGCGGGACGCTCGACCGCTCGGCGTGCTCCAGGCCCTGTTCAGCCTCGAACGCTTGACGAGGCTCCTCGGCACCGAAGAGCTCGCGGGTCGCGGCGCGTATCTCGAGGTGTTGACGGGCGACGGCACCGTGCTCGTCTCACGCGACCCGACCCTCCTGTTGCAAGTCCTCCCCGACAAAGACAAGATCCCGTTCCAAGGTCAAGCGGTCACGGTCCACATCACCACGACGCGTAGTGACCGGGAGCTCGTCGTCTCGGTCCCGGCGAACGAGGGGAAGTGGTGGGTCCTCTATCGTGAACCGACAAGCACGGCGTTCGCTGCCGCCCGAACGACGCAGGTCACGATCTGGGTGGGCGCTTTGCTCGTGGGTGCGGTGGTCGTGGGCGCCTTGTTCTGGCTGTCGCACCGGCTCGGGCGCCTTGTCACTGATCCGGTGCGCGCCGCGGGTGCGATCGCGAGCCGCGTCGCCGGTGGTGACCTGTCCGTCACCGTGTCGACGCATCGCTCGGATGCCACCGAGGTTGCGGAGCTCCTGTCGTCCGTGCACTCCATGGTGGTCGCGCTGCGCCGGCTCGTCGGCGCCATCCGGGCTGCGGCGGACGAAGCGGCCGCGATGGCGACCGAGATCTCCGCCTCGACCGAGGAGATGAGCGCTTCGACCGAGGAGATGGCGTCCACGTCGCAGGACCTCTCGCGGCGGGCCGGCGAGCAGGCGCAGCTGGTCCGCGCCGCCGCCGACGACGCGGCGCGGATCCTCCAGATCGCCGGGAAGCTCGCCCAGGGCGCCGACGAGGCGGCCCGCCGCAACGCCGATTTGGCAGCGCTGGCGCGACGACACAAGGACGGGCTGGACCAGAGCACCGTACGCCTCGCCAAACTCGCCGACGAGGTCGCGAAGGGCGCCGAGGAGGCGGAGGCGTTGGCGCAAGCCACGGCAAAGATTCAGACGTTCGTGGCCCAGACCAAGGCGGTCGCGACGCAAACAAACATGCTCGCGCTCAATGCCGCGATCGAAGCGGCGCGCGCCGGCCCGCAGGGACGCGGGTTCGCCGTCGTCGCCGATGAGGTGCGGAAGCTCGCGTCGGTCGCCGCCGCGGCGGCTGGTGCGACGGCAGACACGGTGCGCGGCGTGCTGACGCGCGTGCAGGCCACTCGCGACCGGCTCGTGCGGCTGGCTGAGGGAGGCGCGGCGGTGCGCGAAGCGTCGCAGACCGCCGCTCAGGGCCTGGCGACCGTGGCGAGCGAGGCGGATGCGAACGATGTCTGGAGCCGCGAGATCGCCCAGTCGGCCGGGGAGCTCCGTTCGCTGGTCGAAGAGATCGCGAACCGGCTGGGCACCATCGCCGGCCAGACCGATTCGCTCCTCGCCTCCGCCGAAGAGCTGGCGGCGTCAGGCGAAGAGCAAAGCGCTTCGACGGAAGAGATCGCCTCTTCGGCGAATCAGCTCGCCGAAGCGGCCGACCGGCTCACCGGCGCCGTGAAGTCCTTCCGATTGTTGGCGGACGAGGTACAGCAGGCCGCCGATTAAGCCTCCGCCTCAAACACCACACTGCAGCAGGTCACTCCGCCTTCGGCTTTGGCGAGCTCTGTACAGGGGACGGGGACCACACGCACCCCGGCGCGGTCCAGACGTTCTGCCGTCTCCGGATACTGCGTTGGATATAGAACCGCCGTCCCGATCCGCAGGGCATTGGCGCCAGCGGGTTCAGACGGGGCAACGGTCATTGTCTCGATGGTCGCGAAGCACCCCGGACGCACCCAGCGGGCATTGATCAGGAGCAGATTGTCCGCGACCTGCGTGACGGCGCTTTTGAGGTGGAGACAGCCGTTGAGCGGCACGGGGATTACCTCATAGCCCCACTCGCTGAGGAGCGTCTCGAGCTGAGCTAGCCCATCGTGATTCGTTCGTGAGGAGAGACCAACGTAGATCTTCCGACCCACTACGAGCACGTCACCGCCATCGAGCGTGCCAGGTGGCTGGATCCGTTGTAGCGACTTGTACGCACTCAAGACCCTGGCCATGGATTCGATTTCCGGCCGCCGCGAGGGAGCGCCCGGTCTCGTGATGATCGCGACCTCGTCGAGCACCAGCGCGGCATCCTCGACAAAGACTCCGTCCGGCAGCGTCGGTTCATCCGGCGCCCGGACAACCGTGGCGCCAAGCGAGCGCAGCGCCGCCTCGTACCGCTCGTGGTCGGCGATCGCCTTAGCGACGTTGATCGGATCGCGTGGGAGGTGCGTCAGCTCGCATTCCGCTAGCCTGGGACTGACGGCGCGCGTGACAGCGATGAGCACTCGGTCAACGGCTCCGCGGCCCGGCGGGGAGATGCTCCATCAGGTACCGGGTGAGCAGCGAGTAGACGTGGAGCGTCGTGCCTCGACCCTCGCAGATGCAGTGCGAGCGATTGGGGTACGCCATGAAGTCGAAGGGCTTGTCGAGCGCGACCAGGCGGTTTACCAGACGTTCCGTGCCCTGGTAATGCACATTGTCGTCGCCGGAGCCGTGCACGACCAACAGGCGTCCCTTGAGGCCCTCGGCCTGATTGATCGGCGAGGCACGCTGGTAGCGCGCGCTGTCCGCCGGGCTCTGCAGGAGACCCATGTAGCGCTCCTGATAAATCGTGTCATAGAGACGCTCGTCCGGCACCGGAGCCACGGACATACCGACCTGGTAGACGTCGTGGTAACGAAACATGGCCTGCAGCGTGCTGGAGCCCCCGCCGCTCCATCCCCAGATCGCGACGCGCGTCGGATCGAGATAACGACGCGATCCGGTGAGGGCCCGCACCGCGTCCGCTTGATCGCGGCTCGACAACACGCCAATCGCCCCGTAGACCACCTTTCGCCACGCGCGCCCGCGCGGCGACGGCGTGCCGCGATTGTCCACGGTGGCGACCACATAGCCCTGATCCGCGATCATGTGCGCCCACAATTGACCGCCGCTCCACGCGTCGACGGCAGTCTGACCCGCCGGCTCGCCGTAGACGTACATCAGCAGGGGATAAACCTTTGTAGAGTCGAAATTCCCGGGTTTGATCATCCAGCCATCGAGCGAGATTCCGTCAGACACCGTCACCTTGAAGAATTCCCCGGGACGCGTGATGAGCGGCGCCACGGCCGCGCGCTGTTTGGCATTCTCGACGAGGGTCCGGACGACCCGGTGCGACGGCAGCTGCACCAGCTCGATCACCGAGGGGCTGTCGAAGTGCGAGTACGTGTGAAAGGCCCAGCGCGCGTCAGGGGAAATCCGATAGGAGTGCGTGCCCGCCGCCGCAGCCGGCGACACTCGCACGGCGGGGGGGGCCTGTTTTCCATCCAGCCGGGTGCGATACAGATAGCGCTGGGTCGCGTTATCGGGAGAGGCGATGTAGTAGAGCCACTGACCGGGCCCGTCCACCGCGGCGATGTCGACGACGTCGAACGCGCCGGGCGTGATGTTCGTGACTCGCTTCCCGTCGCGGCTGACCCGATACACGTGCCTCCAGCCGTCGCGTTCACTCGTCCACAGGAACTCGGTTCCGTTCGCGAGCCACTTAATTTCGTCCACCACGTCGACCCAGGCAGTGTCGCGCTCGGTCAGGACTGTCCGAGTCGCTCCCGTCGCCGCATCCGCCAGCATGACGCGGTCGGTGTTCTGGAGCCGGTTCATGCGCTGCAGGATCAGCTCGTTCGGTCCCGCCCATTCCATCCGCGGGAGATAGTTCTCTCTGGGGTCGTCGGGGATCTGCAGCCACGTCGTGGGGCCGCCACCCGCATTCACGACGCCGGCGCGCACGGCCGAGTTCGTGGTTCCGGCCTTGGGATACTGAATGGGGATGATGCGCGGATAGAGCGAGTCGGTGTCATTTATGAGGTGATAGGTGCCGACGCCGGTCATGTCGAACCGCCAATAGGCGATCTTGGAACCATCCGGTGACCAGCGGAACGCATCGCGAAGGTCGAACTCCTCCTCGTAAACCCAGTCGGTCATGCCGTTCACGTGCAACGAGTCCGCATCGCTCGTGAGGGCGGTGATCGCGCCGTCCGAGAGTCGCTCCACGTAGATGTTTCCCTGCCTCACGTAGGCCACGCGATCGCCGGCGGGTGAGAACTTGGCATACATGAGCGAGGACGTTGCGGCGTTCGCTCCTCCGAGCTTTTCGAGCGCGCCGGTTTTCCGGTTGAGGATCCAGTAGTCGCCTCGAGTATTCTGCCGCCACACCTTTTGGGAGTTAGTGAAGAGCAACAGCATGTTGCCGTCGGCCGACCATCCATAGTCGTCGATGTCGAGCGCGCCGCTCGTACCAGAAGGCACCAGCTGGCGCGCGGAGACATAGACGCTGCGATTGCCCGTGGCGGTCTCGTAGCGCACGATATCGGACGCATCCGGATCCGCTGGCGATTTCTCCACCGTGGTATAGGCGGTACCGTTTTCGATCCATCGCGCCGGTCCGAAGCGCTGCGGCGCGAAGTCCGCCGATGCGAAAATGCGGCGCAACGTCTCGTTGACGTTCTGCGGCATCTGCGCCACTGCGTGGGGGGGCGCAGCTGCGAGCAGCGCGAGCAGACCGAACAAAACCTTCATGCGGTCTCTAGTCGCCGAAATTCGCCAACCGGACGTCGACCACGTCCGCCAACCCCTGCAGCTTGTCGAGCACGCCATTGGTCAGCGCCTGATCGACGTTGATTGCGGCGAGTGCATCGGCGGGACCACCGTCCGTGTTCGGGGACGAGCGGCGCGCCTGGTGGTAGCTCGCGATGTTGATGCCGGCGCTCCCGAGGGCCGAACCGACGCGCCCGATCACGCCCGGCACGTCGCGGTTGCGGATCACGAGCATCCAGCCGTCGGGGACGACGTCGACGTGGTAATCGTCGATGCGGATCACCCGGCCGTGGCTGCCCCCAATGAGCGCTCCGGTAACGCGCACGCGCCCGCGGGCGGTATCGACCTTTACGCCGATTGACGTCTCGAACCCGGCTTCCGGTGCGCCTGTCTTCATACCGAGCTGGATCCCCTTCTCTTCTGCCAGCACCTGTGCATTCACGAGACTCACGGGGCCGGCGTTCATGGCGGCGAGCAGCCCCTCGAGCGCCGAGACGAGCACCGGCCGCTGCGCTGCTTCTTCCTTGCCACCGTAGGCGACCTCGACCGCTTTCACGGGTCCATCGGCCAGCGCGAGTGCCAGGCGGCCCAGGCGGCGCGCCAGATCGAGCAGCGGCGCGAGGCGCCGCAGCAGGTCGCCGCCCATCCCCGGGACGTTGATCGCGAACGAGAGATCGCCCGCGACCAGCGCCTCGCGGACGGCGCTGCAGATCTCCATCGCCACGCGCTCCTGCGCTTCGGCGGTCGAGGCCGCGAGATGCGGCGTCAGAATCACGCGATCGAGCGTCCGGAGCGGCGAGTCCGCGGGGAGCGGCTCGACGGCGAAGACGTCGATTGCCGCGCCGCCGATGCGCTTCTCCTTGATCGCGTCGGCGAGTGCCGCCTCGTCCACGAGCTCTCCGCGCGCGGTGTTGATCAACACGGCGGTCGGCTTCATCAGCTTGAGGCGCGTCGCATCGATGAGATGGTGGGTCTGGTCGGTCAGTGCGACATGCAAGGTGACGACGTCCGCCGCGCGCAGCAGCGCCTCGAGCGACAACAGCCGCACGTGCATCTCGCCGGCGCGTTCGGGCGACAGATACGGATCGTGACCGACCACCTGCATTCCGAACGCGCGTGCCAGCTGCGCGACGTGACCGCCGATGCGGCCCAGGCCCACGACGCCCATCGTCTTGCCGCGGAGCTCGGTGCCTTCGAAGCGCTTGCGGTCCCATTCCCCGCGCCGCATCGCGGCCGCGGCGTCCGATATGCGCCTTACCAGCGCCAGCAGCAGCCCCAACGCGTGCTCGCCGGCGCTGACGGTATTGGCGCCCGGCGTATTCATCACCGCGATGCCGCGTCGGGTCGCGGCCTGGACGTCGATCGTGTCGACGCCGGTGCCGGCGCGCGCGACCACGCGCAGGTGTGGCGCGCGGGCCATCAGACTCGCCGTGACGCGCGTTTCGCTGCGCACGATCAGCGCGTGAGCGCCGGCGATCGCTTTATCCAGCTCCGCCGGCTTGCCCGCGACGTCGATGACTTCGATGTCGGGTGTCTTGGAGAGCAGGTCGAGGCCGCTTCCCGCCACGCGGTCCGCCACGACGACCCGCCACGGAGACGTCATTCCAGCGCCCGGCCGATGAGCGGCAACAGCTCGTCCAGCGCCGCGACGGTGTGGTCGCCCATGTGTCCGATGCGGATCGTGGAATCCTTCAGCGCACCGTACCCCGCCCCGATCGTCCACCCCTGCTGCTTCAGCGCGCCGACGACGTCCTTGGAGTGCTTCCCTTCGGGAAGGCGCAGGCAGGAGACGGTCCAGCTGTGACGGCCCTCGCGCGGCAAGAACTTGACGCCGTGCTCGGCGCTCCACGTTTCGACGCGCCGCCGCATCGCATCATGCCGTTTCCAACGGGCTTCGATACCGCCCTCGCGCTCGATCCGCCCCAGCTGCACCTCGAGCGCGTAGAGTAGCGAGATGGCCGGCGTGTTCGTCGGCTGGAATTTTGTCGTGGCCGTCAGGAAGCTGATGAGGTCGAAGTACGCGCCGCGCTCCTCGAGCGTCTTGGCGCGATCGACCATCTGCTCCGACGCAACGCCCAGCGCGAGCCCGGGCGGCAATGCCAACGCCTTCTGCGATCCCGTGAACGCGAAGTCGAGCTTCCAGGCATCGGTCTCGACCGGAGAGCCCACCATCGAGGTTACACAATCGACGAGCAGCAGCACGTCGTCGAATTCCTGGACCACTTCGGCGTAGCCGGCGACGTCCTGCAGTACTCCGGTGGATGTCTCGGAGTGGACGCACGTCACCGCGTCCACGGGCGTGCGCTTCAAAGCATCGCGCAGCATGTCGGGTTCCACCGCCGCGCCGAGCGGGACGTCGAGCCGGATGCACTCCTTGCCGCACACGCCGACGATGCCCGCGAACCGCTCGCTGAAGGCGCCGTTGACGAGCGAGAGCGCCCGGCGACGAATGCCGTTGCGGACCGCCATCTCCATGAAGCCGGTCGCCGAGTTCGTACCGATGAATACGGGACGCGCCGTGCGGCAGATGGCGCCGAGCTTCGGAGCAACGTTCTGCAGCAGCTTTTCCATTGCCGAAGAGCGATGCCCGATCATCGGCCGGATCATGGCCTCCAGGACCTCGGGATGAACGTCCGTCGGTCCGGGGAGGAAGAACTTGCCGAATGTGGGGACGGCGACCGCGTGTGTCGGAACGGATGCCGTAGATGTCATGCGCTGGCCCGTTCCAGCTCTTCGACGAGACCACCCATGACGACCTCACTCGTCTTGACCAGCCGCACACCCTCCTCGCCCCACTCTTTGAGCAGGTGTTCCGCGACGTCGCGGTCGATCGGCTTCATCGCATCCACCACGGCGAACAGCCGGACCTGGGGCCGGTGCTGCAGCAGCCCTTCGATCGCGTACTTGTCGCAGACGTCCAGCGCGACGCCGTAGAGGACGATGTCATGAGGATTCAGAGCGTCGAGCACTGGGAGGACATTCGGGTTGGAGAAGACATCGAAACGGTGCTTAAGGAAAAGGATATCGCCACGATGGTTGCGCACGCGTGTGGCAAGCGCCGTGCCGTCCAGTGGCTCCGGCTCGATCACGAGCGGATCACGCAGGGTGGTCTCGGCGATTTTGCGCTGCCCCGGCGTCCCCCGCAGGCAGTGCGGAGGAAACGTGGTCTTCCAATCGGGCGTGGCCGAGATCTCGGAGTGCTCACGGACGTGATCGTCGGCGCTCGCCACGATGCGGATGCCGTGCCCGTGCGCGTAGTCGGTGAGCTTGCGGAGATTCGGGATGAGCTGCTCGGCGTCGGGCACGTAGAGCTTGCCGTCCGCCTTCATGAAGTCGTACTGGGTGTCAACGTCCCAGAAAATGACACGAGAAGAGGGCATGGGACGGGAAATCTAGACGGGGCTAAAGCTTCAGCGCTACCGCCACTTCGTCGCAGGCGTGCTGCCGTGGGCAGCGCGCGCAGTCGGCCCAGACTTTGAGTGGGAACTGTTCCTTTTCTGCCACACGAAAGCCAAGCCTCATGAAGAACAGGGGTTTGCGCGTCAGACCGAACACCTCGTTCAATCCCAGCGCGCGCGCGTCCACGAGGAGCGCTTCAATCAGCGCCTTGCCCACGCCGCGACCCTGCTGGTCGTCGCGGACGGCGAGGCCGGCGATCTCCGCGAGCTGCGTGCTGTACACCTTGAGACTGCCGGTCCCGACGATGCTGCCGTCGGGCGCGAGCGCCACGACATACTCCTTGATGTGGCGGCAGAGATCGTAGTTCGAGCGCGGCAGGAGATCGCCGGTCGCCACAAACGGCGCCATCAGCACTTCCATGGCGGCGACATCGGCGAGGGTAGCCGGGCGCAGGGTGGATTCAGGCTGGGGAGCCCGGCGTGGCTTGATCGACAGACCGGTCACGCAAGCACCTCTTCGAGGATTGTGACACCGCGCTCGAGCTCGTCACGCGTGATCGTGAGCGGCGGAACGATACGAATCACCGTCGGGCCGGCGGTCAGTACCAGCAGGTGATGCTCGCGCGCCGCGGCGACGACCGGCGCGGCCACCTCGTTGAGCTCGAGACCCCACATCAGGCCGCGGCCGCGCGCCTCGCGAACCCGAGGAGTGCCCGCGGCGAGGCGATTCAGCCGCGCGCCGAGCCATTCACCCTTGGTGCGAACCGCGGCGAGAAAGTCGGGGTCAGAAATCGTGCGCAGCACGTCGAGGGCAACAGTCGCCACAAACGGGCCGCCACCGAACGTGGTCGCGTGATCACCGGGCGTTAGTGCCGACGCAATGGCGTCGTTCACGAGGATGGCGCCCATCGGCAATCCACCCCCGAGCGGCTTCGCCAGCGTGGCCATGTCGGGAACGACGCCCGACGCTTCCGACGCAAACAGTGTCCCCGTGCGACCGAGCCCGCACTGCACCTCGTCGAAGATCAGCGCGCAGCCGCTCGCATCGCACTGTTCGCGCAGGAACTCGAGAAACTCCGGAGCAACGGGGCGGACTCCACCCTCGCCCTGCACCGGCTCGATGATGACCGCAGCGGTCCGCTCCTTCGTAATCGCGCGGCGCGCGGCCTCGACGTCGCCGAGCGAAATGATCTGCACGCCGGCGAGCAGCGGCTCGAACGGGCGGCGGTAGTCGGGTCGATCGGTTGCGGCGAGCGACGCGAACAGCCGGCCGTGAAACGAGCCGCTGAACGCGACGATCTCGGTCTTCTTCGACCATTTGCGGGCAAACTTGAACGCCCCCTCGTTCGCTTCGGCGCCAGAATTGCAAAAGAAGACCTGGCCGCCGAACGACTTCGCGAGCTCGGCCGCGAGCCGTTCGCCCGGTTCGGTGCGATACAGGTTGGAGACGTGAATCAGTCCCGTGTCCAGCGCCCGGAGTGCGGCCTCGCGAATGACGGGGCTGTTGTAACCCAGGGCGTTGACGGCGATACCGGCGACGAAGTCGAGGTAGCGAGCGCCGTCCTCGGCGATGAGCTCAGACCCTTCGCCGGCGACGAACAGCGGCCCGACGCGCGCATAGACGCCCAGCAGTGCCGTGGCGTCGGTGGTGGTCAGCGGGAGTGTCACGCGGGTTGTGCTGCGGTAGCGGGAGGAGCCGCAAGGAGGCGGGTGCCGGCGGTGGCATGCCCGAACATGTCGAGATCACCAATCCGTACGGCCCGTACACCCGCCCCCAAAGCTTGCGCGGCAGCGCGCAACTTGGCGGCCATGCCGCCGGTCGCAACGCCCCCTTCAATCATTGTCTCGATTTCGGCCGCCGCAAGGGTGGGCTGGGTGACGCCTTCGATCGACACGCCGGGAACATCCGATACGAACAACAGCTCGTGCGCGCCCAGGGCGGCGGCAATCGCGGCAGCCGCCTGGTCGGCGTTCACGTTGAGGGGCCGCACGGGCGCTGTGAGCGAGGGGGCTACCGGCGCCACCACGGGGGTCAGCCCCGCCAGCAGCAGGCTCTGCAACAGCGACGCCCGTACGTTGACGATCTCCCCAACTTCACCGAGGCCCGTTCCGTTCTGGAGCGGCTGCGCGGTCAGCAGCCCGCCGTCGACGCCCGACAATCCAATCGCATCGAGACCGGCGTCGCGAAGCGCGCTGACGAGGAGCCGATTCATCGGCCCACCTAGCACCATCTCGACCAGCTGGGCGATCTCAGGCGTCGTCACGCGCAGACCGTCACGTTGCTCGACGGGCAGGCCAAGCCGGCGCGACCAGGCGCTTACCGCTTGCCCGCCTCCGTGCACGACCACGGCGGGGCCAAACTTGCTCAGGCCACGAGCGCACTCGGCGATCCATTCGGGCCGATCGAGCTCGTTGCCGCCAATCTTGACGACGCGCACGGTCAGCATGCGAGCCCCGCCGTCTCAGGAAGTCCGAGCATCACGTTCATGTTCTGAATCGCCTGCCCCGCCGCACCCTTCACGAGGTTGTCGATCGCGGCGATGACCGTCAGGCGCGGCCGGCGGACGTCGACGACCTCGGCGACACCGATCGCCACCCGATTGCGGTATACGACGTCCTTGAGGGACGGCAGCGCGCCATGCATCACCTGCACGCACGGCTCGGCGTCGTAGGTGGCGCTGTACAGGCCCTCGGCGGTCGACTGGTCGAGCACCCGTGTCAGCGGCACATGAATCGTTTCGAGGATGCCGCGCTTCACCGGCAAGAGATGCGGCGTGAAGACGAGGTCGCCCGTGAACCCGCCCTCGCGCGACAACGACTGCTTCAGCTCGGCGAGATGGCGATGCGTGTTCCCGATCGCGTACGCGCGAAAGTCCTCGGCGACTTCTCCAAAGAGCAGCTCGCGTTTGGGATTGCGTCCGGCACCCGTGACGCCGGAGGCCGCGTCGATGATGACTTCACGCGACGGATCGATCAGCCCGAGCTGCGCGAGCGGAATCAACGCGAGCAGCGCGGCAGTCGGATAGCACCCCGGATTCGCGACGAGCTCCGCATCGGCGAGGCGCGGCCGAGTGAACTCGGTGAGGCCGTACACCGCGTCAGGCGACAGCCGGAAGTCGGCCGAGAGATCCACCGTCCGCTTGCCACCGGCGCGCGCCTCGTGGACGTAGCGGGCAGACACGCCGTGCGGGAGCGCCGACAGGATGATCTCGGCCTGCTGCCACGGGGCGTCGTCGGCCTTGATGAGCTCGTGCCCGTCGACCCATTCCCCGGCCGCCGACTCGGCGGTCGCAAACGCGACTGTGGCGCCCGGATGGCCGTGCAACAGGCGCAGCAACTCCTGACCGACATAGCCGGACGCACCCAGTACGCCGACCGGGATTGATGCATGATTATTCATTTGAGCGGAAAATTATGCAGACATCCTACCCGCCGCAAGATGTAGGGACGCAGCATGCCGCGCTCCTACATCACGATCAACGCCCTACTCTACCAATTCCAGCCGCGGATTAGCCCGGTATGCCCGGCCGATCTTGGCGCACGGCTTTTCCTCGAGCATCACGACATCGGCCGTGAAATCGAACCGTCCCTGGAACAGGCTCGAGCCCACGCCGTACACGTCCACCGGCACGCGCTGCTCCTCGAACTGGCGGATCTTGTCTACGGTGAAGCCTCCGGAGACGACGATCCTCACGTGCTTGAAGCCCTCGGCATCCAGCGCGCGCCGGACGTTCCAGACGAGCTGCGGATTCACGCCGGTCGGCTTGAACGTCCCCATCTGCGGAATGACCGACTTGTCCACGAGGGTCTCCGACGTGTCGAGCCGGACACCGTACAGCCGGTCGCCGAGCTCCCGCGCCACAGCCAGCGACGTCCCCACACAATCGTTGTCGAAGTCCACCAGCGTAATGAGACGAATCGCGGGGTCCGAGTGCTCGGCGAACTTGCGTGAGGCGAGGACCGTGTCGCCCTTATAGGCGGCAATGAGGGCGTGGGGCACCGTGCCGATCCCTTCCGAGCCCCACCACGACGCCTGGGCGTCGGTGGACACACCGATTGCGCCGGCGATGTGCGCGGCATAGCCGTCGCCGGTCTGCACCAGCCAGTGATCGTGCCGCGCCGGGAAGAACATCACCTCTTTCGGCTTCGCGGCCTCGACGACCTGCCGCGTGTTCGTCCCAACGCGCGTGCGCCGCGCGAGCACGCCGAGGTAGAGCGTCTCCAGCACGGCAAAGGCGTCGTAGGGGCCTTCGATGAGCAGCACGGTCTCCCAGGGCTGGATCTCGTCTCCATCGTAGAGCGCGTGAACCACCAGCTCGTCCCAGCGTTCCGTGCACAATTTCAGAATCGCGATCCCCTCGTCGATGCCGCCGAGATAGGCGTGCGACTTCCCGAACACCTGCATCGTGACGCGGGGCCGGTGGCGATCTTTCCGGAGCAGCTCGCGCGCGCGGACGAAGTATTTGTCGGAGTAATAGCCCTCCCGCATCTTGTCGACAGGAAGGTGGAAGATCGCGGGGTCGAGCCGCTTCTTGCGTGGCGTCATCAGCGCGGTCCGGGCCACGCGAATGTGGCGGACAGCGTATCGCCGGTCGGCAGCGGCAGCTGTCGCGCGATGTTGTTCAGCCGCCCGCAGATCGTGCCCAGCGTTTGGCCGGGGGGCGCGGCGGGTGCGGCGACCCGCAGGCAGACGACGTCGGCCTCGCGACCGAGCCCGCGCTCGCGCGGCGCGCGAGCGGGCGCGGGACGGGTGAGACCCACGAACAGGGTCGTCGAGCGGCCCCGCAGCACGAGCTGCACAACACGCGGCGGCTGCTCCGGAACCAGGTCAATCGGTCGCGGCGCGCTGACGGTATCGCCGCGCACCAGGTTCAGGATCACGCGGGCACGCCGCGGTCGCACGACCGCTTCGAGGCGAAAGTCGAGCGACGAATCAGCCAGGTCGAACGATTCCGCCGGACGCGCTTCACCGCCGGCAAACTCCCGTTCGAGAACCAACTCGACCCACAGTGCGCCCCCTTTGGAGCGTGAACCGAAGGGGTAGATCCGCGCCGTATCGCTCCACGTGACCTGGATCAGGCGCCGGTAGTTGTCCTCTTCCCAGATCGGCAAGCCGCGCCGCGAGCGGCCGACGCGCCGCCGCGTGAAGAACTCCCCGCCGAGGCTTACCGTGTCGCCAACCGGCGTCACCTGAAATAACGCCTCCACTTCCGCAGTGTCGGTCCGCAGCGTCAGACGCATGTCGCTGTCGATTGGGCCGCTGACGGCGCCGCTCGCGAGGACGTGCGGTGCGACCGCGTCAGGCTCGATGACGCGAATCCGGTAGGTGAGCCGGGTGCCGGGTCCCTGCAGAGCTGACAGCGCGAGGACGATGCTACTGAACGACGATAGTTCCACGCGAGTCCTCGAGTGCAGCGCCCCCACCGGGCCCGCCCCACCGCTGATTTGCAAACCATCCCCCGAGAACACCGGCTGCCAGAGCGGCAGCGACCCAGAGCGCCAGCGTCCCGGCGCGGATCGACGGTCGCGGCACGACGAACGCGTGCGGATTACCCGCCGAGCGCGCCAGCGCGACGCGCACCTCGAGGTGGCTCGCGCGGGCGCCCGCGCAATGCGAACAGGTCGCCAGATGCTTGGCGAGCGCGGCACGTTCGGCGAGTGGCAGCTCGCCATCGAGCTCGGCGTCGATCTGCTGCAGCCATTGTTCGTGGGTATCGGCCATCAGACCTCCTCCCGCACGTGGTACCGCAACGCGCGGCGCTGCATCCAGCGCACCGCAAACGCGTCCTGCAGCGATCGCCACGCGCGATTCCACATACCGTACTTGGTGACGCCATGTTTCCGCGGCCGGTGCCCCACCGGCACTTCGGTCACCGTACCGCCCTGCATCTTGATGAGCGTCGGCAGAAAACGGTGCATCCCCGTGAACAAGGGCACGGCCCGTACGGCCTCGGTGCGAAAGGCCTTGAGCGAGCAGCCCGTATCCCGAATCACTTCCCCGTTGAGCCGATTGCGAACGCCATTGGCGATGCGGCTTTGCAGTCGCTTCCACGGCGTGTCGCGCCGTGCGGCGCGATAGCCGGCCACGGCCGTCGCCCCGGTGCGTTGCAACGTGTCGACGAGCGCTGGAATATCGGCAGGATCGTTTTGCAGGTCGGCGTCCAGCGTGACGACGAGGGGGGCGCGCGCCGCGCGAAACCCGGCGGCGAACGCCGCGGTCTGACCCGCGTTGCGCTCGAACGCGATGATGTGCAGCTGGGGATACTGCTGCCGCAGCGCCTTGAGCGCCTCGAAGGTGCCGTCGGTCGAGCCGTCGTCCACGACGATCACCTCGTAGCTGCGACCTTTGAGGGCGGCCGCGATCTCGGCGAGCAGCGGTGCGAGATTATCCCGCTCGTTGTACGCGGGGACCACGAGCGAAAGCTCCACGGGGTGGGAACGATAGCAAGTTGACAGCCGCAAGACGAGTGGCTAAAACCGTGCATGCCCGAATCTGTGTCGCGTCGCGAGTTCCTGCGGTCCACCGCGGGCGGCGTTGCGGCGAGTGCGGTGATGGGAATTCCGCATCCGATGCGGCCGCCGCGCCCGCTCCCTCCCCAGTCGCGCTGGGCCGCGAAGCCCGTCTCGATCGCGAGTGCGAACGGTCTGCGCGCCGTGCAAAAAGCGTTCGACATGCTGATGCAGGGCGCCGACACGCTCGACTCCGTGGTCGAAGGCGTGAAGATCCAGGAGCTCGATCCCAACGACGACTCCGTCGGCTATGGCGGCCTGCCCAACGCGGAGGGCGTGGTACAGCTCGACGCCTCCTGCATGCACGGGCCCACCAAGCGGGCGGGCGCGGTTGGCGCGCTCGAAAACATCAAGACGCCTTCGGAAGTCGCGAAACTGATTCTCAAGTATACGACGCACATCTTCCTCGTCGGTGAGGGTGCCAAGCGCTTCGCACTCTCCTTCGGCTTCAAGGAAGAGGACCTGCTGACCGAACATTCGCGCGAGGCCTGGCTCCGCTGGCGCGCCAACTTGAGCCCGACCGACAACTACCTCGACGTGCCCGACTCGGATCACCTGGTCGTGACGAAGACGGGAACGATCAACTGCGACGCCGTGACGCCGCAGGGCGACCTCTCGTCCGTCACGACGACGGCCGGCCTCTCCTGGAAAATCCCCGGGCGCGTCGGCGACTCGCCGATCATCGGCGCCGGGCAATACTGCGACAACGACGTCGGGGCCGCCGGCTCGACCGGACTGGGTGAGGCGAACATCAAGGTGTGCGGTGGATTCCTGACGGTCGAGCACATGCGGCGCGGCATGAAGCCGACCGACGCGTGCCTGGAGACGCTGAAGCGCGTCGTCGCTAAGACCGAAGCGCGGCTGCTGGACGCGCAGGGCAAGCCCAAGTTCGACCTCGTGTTCTACGCGCTGACCAAGCGAGGGGAGTTCGGTGCCGCGTCGCTCTATCCCAACCATTTCGCGGCACACGACGGCGCGGACGCCAAGATCCGCGACACGGCCTACCTATTCACGCGCGCGTAGGTCTTCTACTCCTCGCGCTCGCCTCCCCTCTCGTCGCGCAGGACGAGCCAAGTTCAAAGCACGCCTGGGTCGATCACCTCTACCCATTCGTCTATTACAACTCCGCTGACAGGCTCTGGCTGGCCGGGCACTACGACTGGTCGAGCCCGCTGGGTTTTGCCGAGCGCCCCGAGCCGAATTTCGGTCGCATCGCCCTGGATGTCGGCGCGAGCACGCAGGGGAGCTATGCCCTCATCGTCGATGCCCAGGCACCCGCCTATTGGGACGGCTGGCGTCTCGGTCTGACGCTCAGTCTGACACGGGCCAATCGCCTCGGCTACTTCGGCCAGGGCAACGGCACGGTCTACGATCGCGACAGCACGGCCGGCCCGGGGCGCTCTTATTTCTATCGAGTCAGCCGCGCGAATCGCTCGGCACGCCTCACCATCCAACGCAAGATCGCCGGCCCGCTCCGCATGCTGGTCGGCGGATCGGTCGAGCGCACCGCCTTTCGCGCGCTCCCGGGCGTGAGCCTGTACGAGCGCGACAGCACTGGCCCGTTTGCCGATCGCGTCGCACGCGCCGGCCTCGTCCTCGACACGCGGGACGTGGAAGTCGATCCCCACCGCGGTGTGTTCGCCGAAGCCCTCGCAGCCAGGGGCCGCGGATACAACCGCGTGAGCACGTCGCTGCACGTCTACGCGCATCCGCTGGAGCGGCTCATCCTCGCGGCGCGCGTCAGCCGCGAGAATATCACGGGCACGGCGCCGCTCGCGGTCCAGCAAACAGTCGAAACCAGCGAGGGGCCTGTGGTTGCATTGGGCGGAGCGCGCTCGTTGCGCGGCTACTACGACGGGCGCTTCGTGGGGCCGGGCAAGATCATGTACGGCGTCGAGGCGCGGTACGGCCTGGCCTGGGCACCGCGACTGCTCGAGGTGAAGCTGTTTGCCTTCTACGATGCCGGACGGGTCTTCGGTCCGAGCGAAACGGTCCGTCTAACCTCCCACGGCCTGCACTCGGCGCTGGGTGGCGGCGTCGCGCTGGCGCTCGCGCGGAATACGCTCGTGCTGCTGGAAGCGGGGAAAGGGACCGAAGGGACGCAGGTGACCTTCGCGACCACCTGGAGCTTCTAGCGCACTTCCTGGATCTCCACTCCTCGGCGCTTCAACTCGTCCACGTACGCCTGAAACGGCACTGCCTCATCGGGCGTGTACACACCGGCTGAGCGGATCCTGCCGTCGACCTGCATCACGCCGGTGATCGCGAGCGAATAACCGGTCGTCCGCATCATCGCACTGATTCCCGTCGCCTCGTCGAAATAGTCGAGCAGCTGCCAGGCAACGCGACTACCGCTCCGTCCCTGCACGTCCACCCGCAACGCGACGAGATCGGGACCGTTCGGTTTGGTGAGCTGGGGGGATACGGCGGCGATGAACGCGTCGCGCGGCACGATCTCCGTCCCTTTCATCTTCACCGGCTCCAATGACAGGAGTCCCATTTCGCGGATGGGTCGCATGATCGCGGCATGGCCGGGATAGCGAAGCGTCTTGTACTCCATCGTGCGCACCTTGCCCCGGTACGCCCACGGCATGGTCGAGATCCCGCCGCCGGTGTGAAATGCCTCGAGCGTCCCGACGGGGCTCGGGAACACCACGTCCTCGAGCTCCGACAGCGCATCGACGCGCTCGGGACGGCCCTCGCGCAGCACCCAGGACGGGGTCGTGTAGTAATCGAGCGCGCCCTCCAGGGAATACACGATCTGATAGTTGAGCGGCGGCTCGGGCTTTTGCGGCAGGCCACCCACGAAAATCTTGACGCTCTCGGCTTCTCCGACTCGCCTGATCCCCTCGGCGGCGATGATGTTGACCATCCCGGGCGCGAGACCGCAGTCGGGTATGATCGAGACCCCCTGCTTCTGCGCGGCGGCGTGCAGCGTCTTCTGCTGCTTGACGATTTCGGTGTTGCCGCCCAGATCGGCGCAGTGCAGACCCATGGCGACGGCAGCTTTCGCAACCGAGTAGTTGAAGTAGTACGGCAGCGCGTTCATGACGGCGTCGTGACCGCGCATCAGTTTTCGCAGCCGCGGACCGCTCTTCGCATCGAGGCGCGCTGTGACGAGCCGTTTGTCTTTCTTTTTCCTGAGGAATGCCGCCGCGCGCTGCGGATGGAGGTCGGCAAGCGTGACGCGCTTCACATCAGGGCGCTGCAGGAGATCGTATGCGCAGGCAGAACCCTGCAGACCAGCGCCCAGCACGAGCATGCGCATCGCGGCAACGCCTCCAAATGATTGATGGGGGATGAAACGGCCGGAAAGCTAGTAGATTCGCCACCGTGTCGCATCCCTCTGTACCTCACGCCGGCGCCGCCGATCTCACGCGGCAGCGTCTGATTCGCACCGCGCTCGAGCTGTTCACGACGCGCGGCTATCACGACACAACGACGGCGCAGATCGCCAAGAAGGCGGGCATCGCCGAGGGGACGATTTACCGCCATTTCGCGAGCAAGCAGCAGCTCTTCAATGAGCTGTATCGCGCGGCGCAGCGGTGGGCGACGAAAATCGTGCAGGAAACGGCGCGAGACCCCGAGGCCGGCCCCGCCCGCGCGCAATTAACCGCGGTGGCGCACGGGCTCGTCGAAGGAGCGGCTCACGAGACGGCCGTCGTCAAGCTGGGGCTGCTCGAGCCGCCCGGCGCCGTACTCGACGACGAGAGCCGCAAGACCAAGCGCGAGTTTCGGCTAGCGCTCGAAAGGATTGTTGCGGAGGGTAAGGCTCAAGGCTCGGTCCGCGCTGGTGCGGTCGAGATCTGGGCCGGCGTCTGGCTGGCGACGGTCAGTCATGCGTTGGAAAAGGTGGTCGCTGGGGATTGGAAGCCGGCAGATACCGGTGTGCGGTTGGTGATCGACGCAGCATGGCGGGCGATTGGCGCATAGACGGTGCGCTTTAGGCCCGCCGTAATTCAAACAAAGCAATCTCCGGAGGAACGAACACCCGCAGCGGCACTCCCACCACGCCGATCCCACGGCTCACGTAGAGCTGACTGCTTCCCTGCGTGAAGTGTCCCATGACGTACTTGGTGATCAGCCGCCCCGGGGACCAACCGATCACCGGCAGATAGAACTGCCCGCCATGGATGTGGCCGGCCAGCGTGAGTGGAATGCCGCGAGGGGCAGCGCCGTCGAAAGCGCCGGGCCGATGGGCGAGCAGTAGTCGGAACGCTTCTTTCGCAGGCGGCGTCACCCGCAGGGCCTCGTCGATGTCGTCATCCTGCGGATCGTCGGCGCGCCAGTTTCGCGGGTCGTCGATCCCGACGAGCGCAAGCGCGGCCGCGCCGCGCTCGATCACGTGCACGCCGTTCTTCACGAACACCTGCCCCGCGTCCTTCACACCGCGAATCACGGCGTCCTGACCCGTGTAGCGGTCGTGGTTGCCCAGGACCGTGACGACGCCCAGGGGCGCTTGGAGATCGCGAAAGGCGCGAACGTAGTCGGGGATGAACGACTGGGAGATGTCGATCATGTCTCCCGTCTGCACGATCAGATCGGCGCCCAGCGCGTTCGTCTGCTTGACGATTTCGCGCATTTTCTCTTCGGACATGTGGATCCCGGCGTGCACATCCGAGAGGTGCGCAATGCGCAATCCGTTCAGCGGCAACGGAAGATCGGGAAAGACGAGCGTGCGCCGGGTGATCGACGGCAGGCGCTCGGCGCTCCAGATACCGTACGCTGACACGCCGAGTCCGGCAGCCGCATACGCATAGGTGGCGCGTGCCAGGAATTGGCGGCGTGAAAGGCGTGCGCTGTGCGCCGTGAGCGGTGCGGCGGATTGCTGGGATTCCCGGCTCACGGCGGACGGCGCACGGCGCACGATTCTCCCTACCAGCCACACCACCCCTTTGCCAAGCAGGTACAGGGCAACCAGGCCGCAGAAGATCCAGCCGAGCAGCTGCCACGCGATCCAGGGCGCGATGTAGGGGACCCGGCTGATGCCCCACAGGCTGCCCGAGAACATCCGCACTCCGACGATGAGCCACGGGATGTTGAAGACGACGAAGATGAGCGTGAGCCAGCGGCGAGCGGAGAGCGGCAGGCGCTCGCGCAAGTAGAGGTACAGCAACACTTGGGGCGATGCGAACAGCAATAGATAAATTAGAGCCATGCCATCCCGTACGCCGTGGTTGTCAGCGTGGTTCCCAGTGGTGCTCGCCGCACCGCTCGTGGCGCAGCGCGCGAATCCCGTCGACCGGCAGCTGGTCGCGGCGGGTCTGTGGGCCGATGCGCGCTACAACTATGCCTACTGGGACGCCGTCCGCGCGAATTGGGACTCGGCATTCGCGGCGACGGTCACCTTCACCGACCAGCGCCCGGCGCCGAGCGACTTGCAATTCCTTCACCGGCTGCGGCGCTGGGGCGCGCTGCTGCACGACGGCCAGCTCGAGATTCTGCCGCCGGCCGCGATCGCGAATCGTATCGCCCACCCGCCGCTGACGTTGCGCAGCATCGAACGCCGTCCGTTCATCATGGACTATGTCGCGAACGACGAGATGCGTGTGGCGCGCCCCGAGCGCCTGGCGGAGATTCTCGCCGTGCAGGGCATTCCCGCGGCGGAATGGATCCGTGATTCCGTCCTGCCCGAGATCCCGGCGGCCACCGAAACGAGTCGCTGGGATCGCGCCGTCGCGCAGATGCTCGAAGGTGAACGCGGCACCGCCTTGCATCTGCTGCTGCGGCTCCCGGGCGGCGCCGAGCGTGGCGCAAGCGTCACGCGCAGCATGTCCCTGATAGGGGGGGAGCGGGGGGGCGGGGGCCGCTCGCCCCTCGAACGGCCCGCACTCGAAGCCGATACGCTGCCCGACGGCGCGATCTGGGTACGGGTGAATTCGTTCGCCGATCCCGACGTCCTGACCATGTTCGATCGCGCGCTCGGAGATGCCCCTCGCGAAGGGCTGCGCCATCGCGGTCTGATTCTCGATCTGCGGGAGACCATCGGTACGGTGTCCGGCCGGGAGCAAGCGTACGGGCTGCTCTCGCGTCTCATCGAGCGGCCCTTACTCGGATCGCGACGGCGAATCCCGGAGTATCGCCCCGATTCCCTCAGCGCCTGGTTCAGCCTGCCGTCCGATACGATCTGGCCGCCGGTTCGGCGCGAACGGGTCGCGTACACGGGTCCGGTGGTAGTGCTCATCTCACCGCGCACGGGTGGCGCCGCCGAAGATCTTGTCGTGGCATTTCAGGCTGGCGGCCGCGGTCCGAGCATGGGCGAGACATCCGCTGGGAGCACTGGCAAGACGGCAACGCTGGCATTGCCGAGCGGGTGGAAGCTCCGCCTGACGGTGTCCCGGGATGCGTCTCCCGACGGCAAGGAATTCGTACCGACGGGGATCGCGCCGCAGTTCCCCGTGGAGGTGCGCGTCGAAGACATTCTGGCCGGACGCGACGCGGTGCTCGATCGGGCGCGCGCGTACCTTGCCGACGCCGCCCGCCGTTAGCTCTTCAGCTGCGTCCGGAAGAATCGGATCACGGCGCCCCAGGCGCTGTCGGCCACCTCCGGTTTTTCCTGCGTCCGCAGGAAACCGTGCCCGACGCCCGGATACACCGTGTACGGATACTCCTTGCCGGCCGTCCGCATCGCTGCCGCGGCGTCGGGCAAGCCGGCGTTGATGCGCGCGTCGTTCTCCCCGTAGACGCCGAGACCCTTCGCGCGGATCTTGCCCATGTCGGCCGCGTTCGGGCTCGGACCGTAGCACACCACGAAGGCCTTGAGCTGGGGCGAGTTCGTCGCATACCGGAAGCTCTGGCCGCCACCCCAGCAGAAGCCGATGATGCCGATTTCACCAGACCGTACCGGCTTCAATTTGTTGAGATAGGCCCGCGTGGCGTCGAGATCCGCGGTCACGGTGTCAGCGTTCAGTGTCGCGATGAGCTTGCGTGCCGAATCTGGCGTCGCGGGCGTGCCGCCCCGGCGCGACAACAGGTCGGGCGCGATGGCGACGAAACCGTCCTTCGCGAGCTGCTCGGTCGTCTGCCGGATGAAATCCGACATGCCGAAGATCTCGTGGATCACGATGACGGCCGGCGCCGGTTGTGGGCGCTCGGGGTATGCGATGTAGGCTGTCACTGTATCGCGGCCCGAAAGGAATTTGACGTACTCGGAATGGATGTCAGGGCGGTAGAGGGCGGTAACGGGCGGTAATGGGCGGTAGAGTGCGGCTACCGCCAGCGCACCGAATACCATACCGCCCATTACCGCCTTATACCGCCCGTTACCGCCCTTCATTTTACCGTCCATAGCTCACCCTCCAGATTTTGCCGCCCATGTCGTCACTCACGAGCAATGATCCATCAGGAAGTACCAACAGTCCAACCGGCCGTCCCCAGCGCGAGCCGTCGGGACGCTGCCAACCAACGATGAAATCATCCACGCCCACCGCACGGCGTCCGGCGCTGTCGACCTCGACTCGCACGACCTTGGCTCCCGTCGGCACCGAGCGATTCCACGAACCGTGCAGTGTGACGAACGCGTCGCCGCGATACTCGCGGGGGAACTGCGTTCCGGTGTAGAACGCGAGCCCGAGCGGCGCGGAGTGCGCCTGCACCACGATCGCCGGCGGCTCGACGTTCGCGCAGTTCGCCGAACCGTATTCTGGGTTGGGTTTGCCGGGGAGGTAGCACTCCGGCCAGCCGTAATTGTGGCCGTCCTTGATGATGTTGATGTGCTCGGGTGGCACATCATCGCCCAGGTTGTCGCGATCGTTGTTGCCGCCCCACAGCTCGCCCGTCTTGGGATTGAATGCCATGCCGACGGTATTGCGCAGGCCCCGCGCGAAGATATGGCCGCTCGCCGCGCCGGGGTTCAGCTGCGTCACGGCCGCGCGCATGGAGTCCCGCTCGTCACACAGATTGCACGAGGAACCCACCGCCAAATACAGCTTCCCGTCTGGGCCGAACACGATCGTCCGTGTCGAATGACCGCCGCTCGGCAGGCGGAGGAGGCTGACCGGCTCGCGGGCGCCCGGATCGAAGCGGACGAGCTCGCCCTCTTCGGCGACGTACATGGTGTCGCCGCGGAACGCGATGCCGAATGGTCCCTTCAACCCGCTCGCGATCGTCGTCACGGTGTCCAGGCCGCCCTCGTGTTTCATGGTCAGCTTGACGATCCGTCCAGATCCCGGCTGCGACGCATAGATCGCGTTACCGGGACCAAGCGTCATGTAGCGAACGCCTTGGAGATTCTCCGCGAACACCGCGATTGTGAACCCGGGCGGCACGCGGAGAGCATCGTCGCTCCGCGACTGTGCCCCACCCTGGCCCCGCGCGGGAGTCCCGCTGCAGGCGACGGCGAGAACAACGACCAGCAGCGCACGTTTACGCATCGGCTACCTCCGACTAATGGAGATGACTCGCAGTAGCAGTTTCCCGTCCGGGTCTGTACGGACCTCGGCCGGCGTGAATGGCACGTTGACGTAGGCGACGGTTTCGCGGCCGCTCGCCACGGCGACATCGCGCCGCAGGGTCGCGCCGTCCGCTCCCCGGAACTCGAGCGTCAGCGCGGGGATTCGGAACAGACCCCACTCCGGTTTCTGGCGTTGCGTGATACCCACGACCACCCGCCGCGCTCCCGCGTCGTAGCGCCATTGTACGTCGAGCTGCGGGTATCCCGGCTGGTGGAGCCACTGGCGGAAGAACCAGCCATAGTCCGCCTTGGCCGCCTTTTCCATTACGCGCTGGAAGTCCGCACTCGTTGCGTTGGAGTCGCGATAGGTCCGGTAATACGTTCGGAGCCCGCGAAAGAACGCCGAATCCCCCATCAGCCCTCGCAGCATGTGCAGCACCCACGCGCCTTTGGGATAGCTGTTCGCATTTAGCAGCTTGATAGGATCGGCCGCATACGCGGAATCCACGATCGGCCGGTCGGTAATGCCGGATTTGAAGTATTCCTCGGCGTTCGAGCGCATGCGGTTTGCGAGCACGCTGTCTCCATCCAGCGCCGCGCCAATCACGCCGTCGAAGTAGGTCGCGAAACCCTCGGACAGCCAGATATCGGGCCAGTCGCGCTCGGTGACCGCGTCGCCGAACCATTGGTGCGCGGTCTCGTGCCGCACGACACCTTCGCCCATCCGTCGCTCGACGTACGGCTTCTCGGCGTAAAAGATGGCGCTCGAGTTCTCCATCCCGCCGAATTTGGTGGACGACTGCACGTGCGCGAGCTTCTCGTAGGGGAAGGGCCCGATGAGTCGCTGCATCGTCTCCACGATCTCCGTGGCGCGACGGAACGGAACCGAGTCGGCGAAGGCCGAATCCTCGGGGTAAGTCCAGATTTCGATAGGGATCGTTTCGCGGCCGTTGATGACCGGACGGTGCTTGGACACCGTGAACTCGCCCGCGCCGATGACCATCGTGTACGTTGGAATGGGTATCTCGCGAGTCGACCACGACCATCGTCCCGGTTGACGCGGACGTTCCGAAACGTCTTCCACCCCGTTCGATACGACCTTCCATGACGGCGGCACCTGCACCACGAAGCTGACCCACGCCTTGTCCGACGGGCGGTCCACCGTTGCCAGCCAAAAGCGGGCTCGCTCCGGCCAATTATCCGCGAACACCACGCGATGGCCATGCGCGTTGGTGCCTTCGATCAAGCCATCCTGCGGGACCCCGTGATAGCTGATTGCGACCTGCGCGTAGTTCCGAGGGACGGACGGCGAGGCAGTCGAAGGCTTGCCGAGTGGAATACGTAGAACACGCCCATCGTATGAAACGCGCACTGGGGCGAAGCGCTTCGCCTCCGCTCGAGCCGTATCGGAGGCAGGCACGTAGTTGATCCAAATCGCGTTGGTGTACCCAACGCTATCAACCGTCATCCCAATGAGGTCAAGCGACAACGTATCGGGACCGCCAAGACTGCGCTCGAACGTCACGTAGGCATCGACTGCTATGGTGTCGCTCGATTCCGACAGAGTGACGACGAACCTGTAATCGAGGACATCTATTCGCGGCTTCGGGCTGACGGACCCTCTCTGCATCGAAAGCAGAGCCACCGCGGCCAGGCCCAATCGCCTATTTCGCATACACTCCATCCAGCGCCGTCTCCCCTTTGGGCATCTTCTCCCGACTCGCGATCGCTTCCTCGGCGGCCTTGGCTACCTGCGCCGTCACATCAGCCTCGATCTCACCGAGCTGCTTCGCCTTGACACCCTCTTCCTTCAGGTACTCCTCGTAGAGCCCAATGGGATCGCGCTTGCCCCACGTGCGAAACAGCTCAGCCGGAAACGTGTCGCGCGCCTCGCGCTCGTCGTGCGTGGCATGGCCGCCCATCCGGAACGTCTCCGCAATCAGCAGCGCCGGCCCATTGCCCGTTCGACACCGCTCGGCGGCGATTCGTGTGACAGCATAGGCGTCGAGCACGTTGTTGCCGTCGAACGTCGCTCCCCACACGCCGTAGCTCGCGGGCCAATCCTTGAAATCGGCGGGGAGATGGTGCTGCTCGAGACGCGTGCCCAATGCGACCTGATTGTTCTCGATGATGAAAATGGCGGGGACATGCTGGACGGCCGCGAAATTGGTGCCCTCATGCGCCGCGGCGGTCTTGGTCGATCCATCGCCGACCCAGGTGAGCGCCACACGGGGCTCACGCTTGATCTTGAAGCTCAGCGCGATCCCCGTGATCACCGGCACCATGTCGCCGACATGCGAGATTGGCTGGAGCACGCCGTGCCGGAAAGAGCCGACGTGGAGGTCGCGCCCGGCGCTGGGGGAGTCCGCGGTGGCAAGATAGGCACGGAGCATGTCGGCGATCGGCATCCCCATCTCGCAGCACGCCGCGGCGTTGCGGATCATCGGCGCGACGATGTCTTTGCCGCGCTCGAGCGCCTGCACTGGCCCGACCGTGGTCGCTTCTTCGCCGGTGCCCAGCCACGCCTTGGAGATGACGCCGGTGCGGACCCAGCGCTTCAGCTCGATGTCATGGAGCCGGGCCCGCAGCAGGCCGCGATACAGCTCGAGCTTGGCGTCGCGCGACAGCCCGCTCACGATCGCGGCACGTTCGGGATTTGCTTCGATGGTGGAGCGGAAGGCCCGCACGAGGGCGGGATCCGCTTTCCAATCGACGTACTCCGGTGGGTCGAACGCGGGGAACCGCTTCACGGCACTCCGGCGACGCTCCGGCCGAGGACCTGTCCGTCGCGCTTGAACACGCGGCCGTCTTTCATCACGAACAAGACGGTCTCGAGGACCTGGATGTTGTCGAGCGGATTGCCGTGCACGGCGACGATATCGGCGCGCTTGCCGACCGCAACGGTACCGATCTCGCGCTCCAGGCCGAGCAGGGTCGCGCCGCTCGACGTTCCCGCCACGATCGCCTGCATCGGCGTCATGCCGTAGCGAACCATCAGGCCGAATTCGCGCGCGTTGGTGCCATGGTGCATGACCCCGGCGTCGGTGCCGAGCGCGATCTTCACGCCGCCATCGAGCGCCATCTTGAACGAGTTGTGCATGCGGGGCGCGATCGCGAGCGCCTTGGCCGCGATGGGGGGTGGGAGACGCCCAGCGGTTGCCAGTGATTCAACTGTAAAACCCGCCAACAATGTGGGCACGAGCCACGTGCCGTGCTGCTTCATTAGCGCGACAGCTTCGGCATCGAGAATCGAGCCGTGCTCGATCGACGTGACGCCCGCCCGCACCGCCGCCTTGATCCCGGCGGTGCCGTGCGCGTGTGCCGCGACCCGGCGATCGAGCTGCGTCGCCGTCTCGACGATCGCGCGCATCTCTTCCTCGGTGTACTGCTGCACGCCGGCCGAGTCGGTCAGCGACAGCACGCCACCGGTCGCGCAGATCTTGATGACGTCGGCGCCGTACTTGACCGCGTAGCGCACCGCGTTGCGGACTTCCTCCACGCCGTCCGCCACGCCGACTTCGACCCCGCCCTCGTGCCCCAGCGCGAACGGCTGCAGACCGTTCGTCCCGTCGCAGTGACCGCCGCGGATCCCGAAGGAAATGCCGGCGGCGACGATGCGCGGTCCCTGAATCCAGCCCGCGTTGATGGCATTGCGCAGCGCGACGTCGCCGAAGTTGGCGCTGCCGACCACGCGGACGGTCGTGAAGCCCGCCTCCAGCGTCTGCTGCGCATGCGCGGCGCCCAGCAGCGCGATCTGGCTCGGCAGCTCCGTGAGCCCGGCATGCTGCCAGTCGCCGTCGCCGATCGTGTGGGAGGCCAGATGCACGTGCGCGTCGATGAACCCGGGGAGCACCGTCTCGCCCGACAGATCGATGACCGTCGCGCCGGCCGGCACCTGAACGTTTGTGCCCACCGCCGTAATACGATCGCCCTGTACCAAAATCACGGCGTTTTTCACCGCCGCCGAGCCCGTGCCGTCGATCAGCGTGCCCGCGCGAATGGCCGTGACTGCCGGTGCTTGCTGTAACGCCAGCACTGCCAAGAGCGCGATCACGAGAACCTCTCCTTCAGCTTGCCGAGGAAGCCGCTGCCCGACGAGGGGGCGGAGCCCGTGAGCGCTTCCGCGAACTCGATTGCCGTCGTGAAGCGATCGTCAGGATTCGTTTGCAGCGCTTTGGTGAGCGCCTTTTCGACTGCGTCTGGGACGTCGGGCCGCAGCGTCCGGATCGCGATGGGCTGGCTGCGCAGCCGCGCGATCATCATTTCCTGCGCGTTGCGGCCCTGGAACGGCAGCTTGCCCGTGAACATCTCGAACGCCACGATGCCCAGGGCATAGATGTCGCTGCGCGCGTCGAGCGGTTTGCCGCGGATCTGCTCGGGACTCATGAACTCGGGCGTGCCCAGGATGATCCCGGTCGCGGTGAGCTTGGCGATCGCCGGGTCGGCACGCCGCTCCTTGGCGAGACCGAAGTCCATCACGACCGCGCGCTCGACACCGCCGTCATCGTCCGGGACGAGCATGACGTTCTCCGGCTTCAGGTCGCGATGAATGATCTGCAGCTCGTGAGCATGATGCAGGCCGGCGCACATCTGCTTCAGCAGCGTCACGCCGAGCGTCATGTCCATCGGCCCGCCGCGCACTTCCCGATCGGAAAGCAGCTCGCCCTTCAGGAACGGCATCACCAGATAGATCAGCCCGTCTTCCGATTCGCCGAGCCGCAGGATGCGGCAGACGTTCGGATGATCGAGCCGCATCGCGAGCCCCGCTTCGCGCCGCAGGCGCTCGACGGAGCTCTTGTCTGAGGCGAGGCGCGGCGAGAGGACTTTGATGGCGACGGTTTCACCGGACGAGATCTCCTTGGCGAGATAGACGTACGACATCCCGCCTTCGCCCAGCTTTTTCATGACCTGATAACGGGCATCCAGGATCTGATTGGAGAGGCTCGAGGCCCGATCGAGACCGGCTTTCCCCGGCGGAAGCGGCGTGCGGACGCCGGTGCCGCTTCCCGAGGGCGGCGCCGCGGGCGGGGCCGCCGGCTTTCGCGCCTGGATCTCCACGAGCATGCTGCCGTCCTTCGGGCAGAAGCGGGCTCCCGTGTCGGTATATACGGATCCGCATTTGGGACAGCGGCGCTCGCTCATTGCCGGACCAAGTTGCGCCCTTCGTTCTTGGCGCGATAGAGGGCCTGATCGGCGAGCGACACGAAGTTGTCCGCACTGTGGACGCGATCGTCGGGAAACGATGCGAGTCCGATGCTGATCGTGACGTGGACGGGATCATCACCGGGATCGGCGAAATCGCGATTCTGCACGCGCGAGCGGACGCGTTCGGCAAAGATCGCGGCGCCTTGCGTCGCCGTTTCCGGCATCACGACGACGAACTCCTCGCCGCCGTAGCGGGCCACGATGTCCACCGATCGCGCCTCGCGCCGCAGCATCTCGCCGACCTGGCGCAGCACGGAATCGCCCGCGATGTGGCCGCGCGTGTCGTTGATGGTCTTGAAGCGGTCGATGTCGGCGAGGAGGATCGTCAGCGCGAGATTGTAGCGCCGCGCGCGGTCGAGCTCCTGAGTGAGCGCCTCCGACAGCCCGCGGCGGTTGGTGAGACCCGTGAGCGCGTCGGTGGCGGCGAGCTTCTCGAGCCGTTGCTTGTCGGAGACGGCGCTCTCGAAATCGTATGCCTTTTCGATCGCCGATACCGCCGTCTTGATGACGGTCTCGGCGAACTGCGCGTCGGCGCGCGTGAGCGGCGGATCGTCCCCGGTCGTCCGCAGGAAGAAGACGCCGATTTGCTGGTCCTTCATCCAGAACGGCAGGGCGACGGCGGAGCGGGTCGGCACCTTGATCTCTTCGCGCTCCCAGCGGCGCCGCTCTTCTTCATATAAAGGATCGGTCGCCACGTCTTCGACCAGGACGAGCCGGCCGCTCGACACGGCCTTCCGGATCTCGGGATACTTGGCCAGCTCGATCTGGAGATTGCGCAGCATCGGGTTTTCGTACGCCGCGACGACGACGCCCTGCTGATCGCCGGGCTTCGCGAGCACCATCGAGCACTTGGAGATGTTGAGCGCGCGGGCCACGCGGCGAGCGAGGATGTGGTACATCTCGTCCGGCTTGAGGGAGTCGGTCACCTCGTGGAGGATGTCCACCATCGCGGCCCGGCTGCGCGCTTCCTCGCGCGCCTGCGCGAGCGCGCGGCCCACGCGGATATGCGCGTCGACGCGCGCGAGCAGCTCCCGCACGCGGAACGGTTTGGAGATGAAGTCAGCGGCGCCGAGGCCCAGCGCGCGCACCGTCGCCTCTTCGGGCGGCATGGACGACACCATGAGCACGGGCAGGTCGCGGTAGCGCTCGTCCTGTTTGAGACGCTCCAGCAGCTGCAGCCCGTCCACCTTCGGCATCATGATGTCGAGCAAGAGGATCGCGGGCTTGATCTCTTCGAGCTTGGCGAACAGCCCCTCGCCTCCCGGGCAGACCGCTACCTCGTATCCGTTTTCCTTCAGGATCCAGGTGAGCGTCTGAACCAACGAGACATCGTCGTCGGCGACCAGGACTCGCGTTGCGGGAGCAGCCATCAATCCATTGCCTCGAGAAGCGAGCGATCCACGTTGCCACCGCTGACCACGAGCACCGTGGTTCGGGAACGTGGCACCGCGCCGGCGAGGAGGGCCGCCGTCGTGGCTGCGCCCGACGGCTCGACGGCGAGCCGGCAGGTACGCCATAGAAACTGCACGGCGGCGCGAATACTGTCATCCTCGACCAGCACGACCCCGCGAATCCGGCTGCGTTCACGGGTCAGCTCGGCGAACGGAATCTCGCCGACGTTGAGCGTAATCAGTCCATCCGCGATGCTTCCGGTGCGCTCGAGTCGCACGACTTTTCCGGCCGCGAGCGAGTGGTGCAACTTGGGCGCGCCGGCGGGCTCCACACCCCACACGGCGGCTCGACTCCCCGCAGCGGCCAGTCCGGTCACGATGCCGGAAATCAGGCCACCGCCGCCCACCGGCACCACCACGGTCTCGACCTCCGGCAGCTGCTCGACGATTTCGAGCGCGACGGTCGCCTGGCCCGCCACGATGTCGGGATGATCGAACGGCGGCACGATCGCGAGCTGTTCCTTGCGGGCGATCTCTTCCGCCTTGATGCGCCGATCTTCGGACGTGCGGCCCGCGAAGACGACCTCGCCGCCCCACTTCTTGACGCCTTCGACTTTGACGGCGGGCGTCGTTTCGGGCATCACGATCACCGCGCGCACGCCGAATTGCTTCGCGGCGTAGGCCACAGCCTGGCCGTGGTTGCCGGACGAAAACGTGATGACCCCTCGCTTGCGCGCGGGGTCCGAAAGTTTGCGGATCGCGTTGTAGGCGCCGCGGATTTTGAACGCGCCGATCGGCTGCTCGTTCTCGAGCTTGAGATGCGCGCCCAATTCCTCGACGTAGAGGAGTCGCGTGCGGCGCGCGATCCCCCGCAGGCCGTCTGCGGCTTCCTGGATGTCCCGGGAAGTGACCACGCTACTTTTTGCGCTTCGGGGCTGGGGCCTTGGGCTTGGTCTTGGACTTGGACGCAGGAGGAGGCGTCTCGTCGTCGTCCTCCTCGACGTCCGCCTCTTCGTCTTCCTTCACGACGCGCGCCACATCCACGACCAGGTCGCCGGGGGTCAGGTTCATGACCTTCACCCCTTGAGTGTTGCGGCCCGAAATCCGGATTCCTTCGACGGGCACGCGGATCATGATCCCCTTCTTGGTGATCATCATCAGCTCGTCATCCGGCAGCACTTCCTTCAGCGCGACGATATCACCGGTCTTCTCGTTCCGTTTGAGCGTGATGATGCCGCGTCCGCCGCGATGCTGCACGCGGTATTCGTCGAGCTCGGACCGCTTGCCCATGCCCTTCTCGGTGACCGTGAGGAGGGTGGACTTGCGGCGTACCACGACCATGTCGATGACATGGTCTTTCTTGTCGAGCTCGATGCCCTTCACGCCGGTGGCCGTGCGTCCCATGTCGCGCACGTCTTTCTCGTGGAAGCGAATGCTCATGCCGTGCCCGGTCGCCAGGACGATGTCGTTCTTGCCGTCCGTGACCTGCACGTCGATCAGCTCGTCACCCTTCTCGATGTTGATGGCGCGGATGCCGACCGAGCGGGGATTGCCGAACTCCGACAGCACCGTCTTCTTGACCAGGCCGTCCTTGGTGGCAAAGAGCAGGAACTGATCCTCGGAGAACTCCCGCACCGGCACGAGCGCCGCGACCTTCTCGTCCGGCTTCATCGCGACGCAGGAAAGGATCGGCTTGCCGCGGGCGGACCGCGCTGCCTGCGGGATCTCGTGCACCTTGAGCCAATAGCACTGACCCTGCTCGGTGAAGAACATGACGTAGTCGTGAGTCGATGCGATGAAGAGATGCTCGACCCAGTCGTCTTCTTTCTGATGAGCGGCGATCACGCCCTTGCCGCCGCGCCGCTGCCGCCGGTAGGCGGAGACCGGGAGCCGCTTGATGTAGCCGGCGTGGGACACGGTGATGACCATGTCCTCTTCGGCGATCAGATCTTCGATCGAGAACTCGCCTTGGTCGGCGACGATCTCGGTGCGCCGCTCGTCGCCAAAGCCCGCCGCCAGCTCCGTCAGCTCTTCCTTCAGGATCTTCATCCGGCGCGGCTTGGACGCGAGAATCTCTTTGCATTCCTTGATGAACTTGCGGACGTCCTTCAGCTCCTCCTCGAGCTTCGTAATCTCGAGGGCGGTGAGCCGGGCGAGGCGCATGTTGAGGATTTCGGCCGACTGCTTCTCTGACAGCTTGAAGCGCTTCCGCAGTGCGGCGTCTGCGCTCGGCGTGTCCTTTGATTTCTTGATGATCTTGATCACTTCGTCGATGTTGTCGACGGCGATCTTCAACCCTTCGAGAATGTGCTCGCGATCCTGCGCGCGCTGCAGCTCGAACTCGGTGCGCAGGGTGATGACGGTGTGGCGGTGCTCGATGAAATGCTGCAGCAGCTCGACGAGCGTCAGCTCCTTGGGCGTGCCGTCCACCAGCGCGAGCATGATGGCGCCGAAGGTCTGCTGCATCTGCGTGTGCTTGTAGAGCTGGTTCAGCACGACCATCGGGATGACGTCGCGCTTCAGCTCGATGACGAGCCGAATGCCTTCCTTGTCCGATTCGTTGCGGACGTCGCTGATGCCTTCGAGCTTCTTGGCGAGCGCGAGGTCGCGGATCTGCTCGTGAACGCGCTCGGGACTCACCTGATAGGGGAACTCCGTCACCACGATCTGCTGCTTGCCGGTCGATTCCTTCTCTTCCGCGATCGCGCGCGCCCGGATGACGATGCGCCCGCGACCTTTCTCGTAGCACTCCTTGATACCGTCGCGGCCGTAGATGATTGCCCCGGTCGGGAAATCGGGGCCTTTGACGAACTTCCGAATGTCCCTGAGCGTGGCGGTGGGATGGTCCACCAGATGCACCACAGCCTGCACGACTTCGCTCAGATTGTGCGGCGGGATGTTCGTCGTCATGCCCACCGCGATGCCCGCTGAGCCGTTCACGAGCAGATTGGGCAGGCGGCCGGGCAGCACCGTCGGCTCCCGCAGCCGGTCGTCGAAATTGGGGACGAAGGCGACAGTGTTCTTGTCGATGTCCTCCAGCATCGTCATCGCCACGCGGGTGAGGCGTGCTTCCGTGTAGCGATACGCGGCGGCCGAATCACCGTCGACGGACCCGAAATTCCCCTGGCCGTCCACCAGCGGGTAGCGCAAGGAGAAGTCCTGAACCATGCGCACCAGGGTGTCGTACAAGGCCACGTCGCCATGGGGGTGATACTTGCCGAGCACGTCGCCCACGACCGTCGCGCTCTTCTTGTACGGCCGGCCGGGAACCAATCCCAGCTCGTGCATCGCATAGAGGATGCGGCGGTGGACGGGCTTGAGGCCGTCGCGCACGTCGGGCAGCGCGCGCGACACGATGACGCTCATGGAATAGTCGAGGAACGACTCTTTTAATTCGTCTTCGATGAGGCGCGGAAGAATGCGCTCGCGGACGTTCGGACCGGTCATTTAGATCGTATGTGTGGGAGGTGTAAGATGATAAAAATTAACTACTTAGGTCGATTAAGGCAACGGCGAGGACATGCAAAAACTAGACGCCTAGACGCCTAGCGGGCAATGGGTTGTAGGGTTCAGGAAGACACTTCGACAACCACCTTTCCGAGCTGTTGGCCTTTCGCCAATCGGTCGTAAGCCTCCCGCACGCGATCCATCGGATAGACGCGATCCACGATCGGCCGCAGCTCTCCCTTCCCTAGCCGCTGCACGATTTCCGCGTACTCGGCCGCGTTGCCCATCGTCGAACCCAGAATGCTCCAGTGATGCCAGAACAACCGGCGTAGATCAAGGCTGACGTGCGGACCGGTCGTCGCACCGCACGTGACGAGTCGCCCGCCGCGGCGCAGGCTGCGCAGCGATTCGTCCCAGCTGGCCGCGCCGGCATTTTCCACGACGACGTCGACGCCGCGCTTGTTGGTGATTGCGCGCACTTCTTGCGAGATCTTCTGCGTCCGGTAGTTGAGCGTGACATCGGCGCCGAGCCTCCGGGCCGCGTCGAGCTTCGCATCATTCGAGGAGGTGACGATCGCGCGGGCGCTGTGCAATTTGGCGATCCGGAGCGCGGCGAGTGAGACGCCGCCCCCAATCCCCCAAATCAGAATCGTCTCGCCGCTCTTTAGCTGAGCGCGCGTGACGAGCATCCGCCACGCCGTCAGCGTGACCAGCGAGAACGCCGCTGCCTCGGCCCACGTCAGCTCGGGTGATAGTGAGGGAATGCGGGCGACGTTGTGCGCCGGCATCGTGATCAGCTCGGCTGCGGTGCCGGGCAGATGCTCGCCCAACAACCGGTAATTGACGCACAAGGAATGCTCGCCGGCGCGACAGAACTCGCAGGAGTAGTCGGAGATGCCCGGATTGATGAGCACGCGATCGCCGGGCTCCACGCTCGTGACGCCGGGGCCGACCGTCTCGACGATCCCTGCACCATCCGCTCCCACGATGTGGGGAAAACTGCGCACGCTGCCGGGGAGACCGTCGGCGACGAATAGATCGAGATGATTCAACGCCGCCGCGCGGATAGCCACGCGCACTTCTCCCGCCTGGGGAGCGGGCGCGTCAGGAACGTCGGTGATCTCGAGTTTGTCGAATCCGCCGGTGCCGGTGAGAACGCAGGCGCGCAGGGGGGGCGCCTTAAACCTACGGCCGGAACGTCGGCGTAATCATTTGCTCCGTGCCCGTGGCGGGCAGGGGTATCGGGGTCCCGGAGCTGACCGGCTGGATGTACACGCGATAGGTGGGATTGCGGCGGTTCTGCGGCTCGGCATTGACGACGAGCGCCACCACGTCACCCGCGGGCGAGACGGCGAATGAGGCGATCGCGAGATCGGTGCCGGTGATAGCCGTCGTCGCGCCGGTGGCCAGATCCGCCCGCATGACCTGCTGCACGGTGCGATTGTTTTCCCGCCGCTCGACCAGGTAGGCCAGCGTGCCGTCGCGGAGGAAACGGGGCTCGGACTCCCGCTGCTGCGGCGAGCGCGTGAATTGCCGCTGATTCGAGCCGTCCCGCGCCATCAGCCAGATATCGGTGTCTTTGTTGCGCGTCGAGACGTACGCGATCGTTTGCCCGTCAGGCGAGATCGTGGGCGAGGAATTGACCGAATCCCGCGTCAGCTGGGTGACGCCCGAGCCGTCCACGTTGACGGCCCAGATCTGCTGTTTCCCGGCGGTGCGCGATGAATGGAAGACCAACGCCTGCCCGTCGGGCGTGAACGAGGGCCGGCCGTCGGGCTGCGGGTCGTTCGTGACGCGCGTCGACCCGGTCCCGTCCGCATTCATGACGTAGATCTCGGCGTTGCCATCGCGCTGCGAGACGAACGCGATGCGCGAGCCGTCGGGCGAAAAGGCCGGATCGCTCGCCGAGGTCGTGTCCGGCGTCAGCTTGGTGAGCTGTGCAAGGTTGGACCGCTCGATGGCATAGAGCTGGAACTTGCCGGGCGGGTTCGCGCGCGAGCTTGCGACGATGATCTCGCCCACGACGTAGACGTCCGCGGCCGCAGTCTTGCCGCCGGGCGCGGTCGCAGTGACCTTCGCGTGCCCATACCCGGCGCCGGCAACAGTGCCGTCCTCCCCCACGCTCGCGATCTGCGGATTATCGCTGCTCCAGGTGAGGTTGGACGCGGGGCCGAGCACGTTCCCCTGGTCATCGGCGTAGTTCGCGCGCAGCGTGTGCCGTTGATTCAGCCCGATCCCGACGCGCGGCTGGGTGAACTTCACCGAGCCCGCGATCACGGTGACATTCCACGTCACCGCGAGACCGGCGCCCGGCCCCCGGACCGTCAGCTGTGTTTTGCCTACCGCGCGACCAGTCAGCAGTCCGGTCTGCACGTCGAAGCTCGCGATCGCTGGATCCGCCACGCTCCAGCGCAGCGGCGCTTCCGGAACCAGCGTGTTGTCACCGGTCAGCGCGTCTGCTTTGAACCTGGCGGTCCCGGTGAGGGGCACTTGGACTTCAGTTGAAGCTCGTGGAGTCACGGCCAGCTTCTCCACGACCTTGTGCACCGACACGTCGATGTTCTTGCTCTGCAGCAAACCGGAGACGGTCAAGATCGCCCTGCCGGGCCCGACGGCGGTGACGACGCCGCCGAGGCTGATGCGCGCCACACTCTGGTCACTCGACGCCCATTGGAGCACGAGGGGATTGACCGTCCGGTTGTTCTGGGTGGCGACGATGACATGCAGCGTATCGAGCTCTCCGGGAGAGAGCATCAGCGGAGAGCCCTCGCGCACCGTGTACTCCGCCTGCTGGACGACGACCGGTGCGGTCGCGGTAAGCCCGCCACCACCCGAGACGGTCGCCTGGATCGTGCCCTGACCTGGCGAGAGCGCTACGACGTTCCCGCTTTGATCGACGCTCGCCACGTCCGGGCGCAGCGACGTCCAGACGACAATGACGGGCGCCGCGGGGGAGCCGTCCTCCCGCAACGCCCGCGGGGAAACACGCCAGTTCTCGGACGGGAGCAAATAGACAACCCCGGGCTCGAGCCGCATTGCCGCAGCCGGTCCACTCCCGGCCGGTTGCCCGGCCAACGGGTCGGGCCCAGATGGGGGTGGCGGAGCGGCGGGGGCAGTTGGCGGCGCTGGGGGCGGTGACGCGGCGGCACCGCCGGTCACCTGAACGGCCGCCTGGCCGCGGCGGGCGCCCACCCGGGCTTCAATGATGGCGACGCCGTTGGCGACCCCGGTCACCGTGCCGTTGTTATCGACCTTTGCGACGTTGATGTTGTTGGACGACCAGATGATGCGGACGGTGGGGATCACATTGCCGATACGATCGAACGCCGTGGCGAGCAAACCGCTGCGTTCCCCGACGCGAATGGTCGCCGTAGGAGGGGCTACCTGGACTTCGGCGACGTTCTGCGCAGCCGCTGCGCCCGGGACGGAGCACGCGAGCGCGACGATGAATCCGCGTCTAATCATGGCTCGCGAATGTGTGTCAGGCTAAATGCCGTTGTCAAGCCAACTTGTCACAACGGACCGCAACGGCAAAGACCCAAAACGCGGTAGTTCGTGTCACTTGCGAGGTCTGAATCCCGCGGTAAGCTATAGGCCAACCACGACGCCCCCGCACCTACCAGCATAGGAGAAGATCCGATGCTTGAGCAGATGGATGTAACGGAGAGCAGTTGGCCTGGACCGGGGTTCATGGAGCCGATGTTCCCGTCGGCGCCCACGCCTGCGCCGATGCCATCGTCGATGCCGATGGAAGAGTCGCGCCCATCTTCCAAGCCGAAGGCCAAGAAGAAAGCGAAGAAGAAAGCCGCCAAGAAGAAGGCGCGGCCCAAAGCCAAGGCACGGAAGAAGAAGCCGGCGAAGAAGAAAAAGGCAGCAAAGAAGAAACGCCGCCGCTAACCAAGTTCGCTATGACCCCCGCGGGAGCGTCTCGACGAGACGCTCCCGCGGCCACGTTAAGGAGAAAAATCGTGCGCGGTGCGTGGTACGTGGTTCCCATCTCGATCATGATTGGATGCTCTGCGCCGAAGATTCCGTTGGGTAACCCGCCGGAAGAAATCGCAGCAATGCTGCAGCGGTCCGCGTCCGACTGGAATCGTGGCGATCTCGCCGGCTTCATGAGCGACTACGCGCGCGACTCGCTGACCAGCTACATGGCGGGCGGTCACATCATGTATGGATGGCAGGCGATGTACGATCGCTATCAAGCGAACTACTTCGCTCCGGGGAAGTCGCGCGACTCGCTCTCGTTTGATGAGCTGCACGTACGCGTCCTGACGCCCGACTTCGCATACGCCACCGCACGATTCAAACTGTCGCGGCGCGATTCGGTGGTCGCGAGTGGGCCGTTTACGCTGGTGCTGCAGAAACAGGGGGATCGCTGGCGGATCCTGCACGATCACACCTCGGCCGATCCCAAGTGACGACCGTCCGGCCGTCGAGCCGTCAGACCGTCGCACTCGCACTGCTGCTGCTGCTCGCGGCGTGCAGCAAGGTGGCCGACAGGCTCGGCGTTCAACGTGATCGCGTCATCGCGCTCGAGGGCGCCACGCTCATCGACGGCGCGGGCGGCCCACCGAAGGCGGACGCCCTCATCATCATCCGCAACGGGCACATCGAAACGATCGCCCGCGTCAACGAAATCCCGATTCCCAAAAGCGCGGAGCGCATCAATCTGGCCGGCAAGACCATCATCCCCGGCCTGATCGATGCGCACGCGCACGTGGAACGGTGGGCGACCGGACGGTACCTCGCCTGGGGCGTCACGACCGTGCGCGATCTGCACGGCGGCACCGACACCGTGCTCACGCTCAAGAACGAGCTCAATCTCGGGTCGATCCTCGGCCCGCGCATGTTCAGTGCGGGCGCGATGATCGACGGCACGCCGACGACCTATCCCAACGCGACTGGCGTCATTACGCCCGACCAGGCGCGGCGCGCGGTCGATCAGCATGCCGTCGCCGGCGTCGATTATCTCAAGATCTACACGAAGATCACGCCGAGCCTGCTGCGGCCGCTGCTCGACGAAGCGGAGAAACTGCGCCTGCCCGTGGCCGCGCACCTGGGCAAGACCGACGCGTTGACGGCGGCGCGCATGGGCGTCATCTCGATCGAACACATGTCCGGCGTCGTGCAGGCCGCGACGGGAGATCCCAGCTACGCCAACGCGCACAACAACTTCCTGACCGGCTGGACGACCGAAGAAAAGGGATGGGCGAGCCTCGATTCGAGCACCGTCGCGCGCACCGCCCGCGCGCTCGCGCAGACCAAAGTCGCCATCGTGCCCACACTGGTCGTACACGACATGCTTGCCCGGCTCGACAACCCGATTCTGCTCACGCGACCCGGCATGGAAGACGTGCCCGAGAGCGCGCAGAGCGTCCGCAGCGTGCCCAGCCTGTTGCGCCGCACCGGATGGCGCTCGAGCGATTTCGAGGCGTTCCGGCGCTCGCGCCGTCGGCAGGATCAGTTCGTACGCGAGTACAAGCGCGCCGGTGGCGCGATTGCGGCCGGATCGGACGCCGCGAATCAGCTGCTCATTCCGGGGTATTCGTTGCATGAGGAGATGTCCCTGCTCGTCGCCGCCGGGCTGACGCCGCTCGAAGCGATCACGGCCGCCACGCGCCGCGGGGCGCAGCTGTTGCGCGCCGATTCGCTCGGCATGCTCGCGCCGGGAAAAGTCGCCGACCTGGTCGTGCTCAACGGCAACCCGGCCCGCAATATCGCGGCGACGCGCGACATCGCGATGGTCATGATCCGCGGCCGGATGATCCGGCCGGATTCCTTGAGGGCGACATGGAAATGACAAAAATGCTCTTCCTCTTATTGATCACCGGCTGCTCGATGGACACGCCAGCGCGCACTGACGGTCCCTACGACCTGATCCTCAAAGGCGGCTGGATCGTGGACGGCAGCGGTAACCCGCGCTATCGCGGCGACGTCGGCATTCGCGGCGACCGGATCGTGGCCGTCGGATTCCTGGGCACGCCCACGGC
>Ga0193755_1000003_pt1 | contig 77703 bp, 70 predicted proteins | sample H1a2metaG_FD_144921 | JGI IMG/M metagenome (GOLD analysis project Ga0193755, IMG submission 144921) | Soil microbial communities from a riparian zone of the East river system, Colorado, United States - H1a2 | ecosystem: Environmental > Terrestrial > Soil > Riparian zone | place: USA: East River...
AGATGGGCTCGTATCGAGGCACATCTCGGCGGGTGCGACTCCTGTCGCGGCGAGGTCGTCGACGTGTGGCGGCTGCTCCGTCGGCGCGCTGGCACCCGGCGGTGGTTGGGTGGCATGGGGATTGCCGCGGCGGCGGCCGCCGTCGTCCTGCTCACGATCCAGGCCGGCGGTCTGGGTTGGCTGCCCGGATCGACCTACCGCGAGGATCCGGTGACGAGCACGGGTGCTCCAATGCCCATCGCCCCGCTCGGGGCCGTGCCCGCCGTCCCCGTCATGACGTGGACCAGTGTGCCGCGCGCGGATCGCTACCACGTGAGGTTGTTCGATGCCGCCGGGGCCGTCCTATGGGAGACCGTGATTTCAGACACCTCGACGGCAGTGCCTCCCACCGTGCGGCTGGCACCGGGCCTCGCCTACTACTGGAGAGTGGAGGCTCGGACCGGCTACGATCGCTGGGCGGCGTCGGAACTGATGCGGTTCACCATCGACCCCGGGCGTGACTGATTGATGCCCGTCGCTTCGGCGATGTGGTTGCTCGCCACGACGATCGCCCAAGCTCCTGAACCGTCGAGCGCCGACTCGCTGGTTGTGGTGGCGCGGGCGGCCCCGGACAGCGCCCTCGCCGCCCGCGCCCGCGATCGGCCCGACGACGTCCGTGAAGCGATTCGGCAATTCCTGGCGCTTGCGGTCCCGCCCTCCCCCGATACCACGCAGTCCGCATCGCTCACCGCGGCGGCGCGCCTCGCCGGAGCATACGCTGTTACCTGGCGCGATTCCTTCCTGCTGCATCAGGTCGGGCGGTATCGGTCCTGGTCGCCGGTCGAGCGGCGCGCCAAGCTCGTGGTGGACAGCCTCCGCCGCGCGGGGAATGAGGCGTTCGGCCGCCAGGGTGTGACGGCGGCGATGCGGCTGTGGCGCGAGAGCGCACGCCGGTCGCTGGCTCTGAGCGATACGGCGGGAGCGGCGGCGGTGCTTGGCAACGTCGGCCGAGGGTTCTATGCAGAGGGGCGACTCGACAGCGCGGAGGCGAACTTCACCCGCTCGCGCGAGCTGGCCGAGGGGATCGGGGACTGGCGCACCGCAGGAAATGCGATCGGCAACTTGGCCAGCGTCAGCAAAGACCGCGGGGACCTCGCCCGTGCGCGCGCGCTGTACGCCCGGGCGGGCGAGATGCGGGAGCGTACCGGCGACACCCGCGGAGCCGCGGCCGACCGTAACAACCTTGGACTGATCGCGGAGAACCTGGGCGACCTCACTGGCGCCCGACGTGCTTTCTCCGAAGCCTTGGCCGTGAATCGTCGGGATGGGCGCCTCGAGCCCGCAGCCCTTAACCTGGTCAACCTCGGGAGCGTAGCCAGCATTGAGGGCGACTATGCCGAAGCGGACGCGCGCTACGGCGAGGCACTGAGCATCTATCGTGGGCGTGGGAACCGTGTGGAAACCGCCTCGGTGTTGCACGATCTTGGGCTGCTCGCGCTGCGACGTGGCGACTACGCCGGCGCGCTCAGGCACCTCGGGGAAGCCCTCCGCATCTATCAAGAAACCGGCCCGCTCGTCGCGGAGGTCAGCGTTCGGCGCGACCTCTCCGATACTCGCGCGGCGGTAGGCAACCTGCAGGGCGCGCTCACGGAATTGGGGCGCGCGGAGAGGCTCGCGCCGGCCGGTGGCGAACGCCCCTCCCTTCAAGCCGAGCTTGCCTTGGCGCGGGCAGATCTCGACCTAGAGTTCAATAAGCTCGCCGAGGCAGATCGTCAGTATGGGCGCGCCGAACGATTGGCCCGGCGTGCCAACGATGGGGCCGTACGGGCCGAGGCCCAGCACGGGCGGGCATACTTGCTGCTCGCCCGGGAGGATTATGCTGGAGCGCAGGCGATCCTCACGCTCGCGCTGCGGACTCAGCGCGCGCTAGGCGATACGCGGTCGGCAGCGGTGACCGGAATACTGCTCGGCAGTGCTCAATGGCAGCGTGGCGATATCGCAGGGGCTCGACGTACACTCACCTCGGCAGTGGATTCATTGCAGGCCATCCACGATCCCATCGGTGAGGCAGCCGCCCTTGGCGCGCTCGGCGATCTTGAGGCAGCGAGCGGCGCGACACTGAGCGCGGAGTCGCTCTACCAGCGGGGCCTGGCCCGAATCGGCGATCGCCTGGCGCCGGGCGTCGCCTGGCAGCTGCATGCCGGCTGGGGTGAGGCGCTCCGCAGTCGCGGCGCGCTCGACCAAGCGGCGACGGAGTTGCGCGCGGCGGTGGCGGAAACGGAACGCGTCTCCAGCCGATTGTCGCTCGAGGAGTACCGGTCAACGTACCTCGCCGACAAGTGGGATGTCTACGCCCAGCTCGCGCTCGTCGAGCGGGCTCAAGGACGTCCGGATTCGGCGTTTGCCACGAGCGAGCGGCTGCGTGCGCGCCAAATGCTGGATCTGCTGGCGCGTGGAGGCGTCGCGTGGTCGCGGACGGGCGGGGACTCGCTCGCGGGGCGCGAGCAGGACCTCAGACGACGCATCACCGAGCTGACACGCCGGTTGGAGTCACCGCAGGCGACTTCGCCTGGGCTCCGTGGGCCGCCGCTCTCGGCGCCGGCATCGGGCGCTGTCCGGGAAGCTTTGGCGAGCGCGCAGGGCGCCTACTCCGATCTGTTGCTCACTGTGCGTACGACGAAGCCGGAATATGCCTCGCTCGTGAGTGGTACGGTTGCTTCACGTCGCGATGTGTCGTCGCGACTTGCCCAGGATGAGGCACTGCTCGAGTATCTGGTGAGTGACTCGACCACACTCGCTTTCGTCGTGACGGCGGACACTCTCGCTGCCCTCGACCTTGGCATCGATCGGCGGACGCTCATCGGTCTCATCGACTTCGCTCGGGGCGTTCTCGCGCATCCCGCGCCGCCAGGGGCTCCTGTCCCTTGGGAGGCACCGCTGCAGCGCCTGTACCGAGCGCTGATCGAACCGATCGAAGCCACCGGGCTACTGAAGCGGGCGCAGACGTTGTTGATCGCGCCTCACGGCGAGCTGCACTATCTCCCGTTCGCAGCGCTCCGCGTGCCCGGGCCGCCAGAGCAGTTCCTGGTGGAGCGCTACCGGCTGGCTTCCGTGCCATCCGCTTCGGTCTGGCTGCGCTTAAGGGAGCGGCCGGCTCCGTCCGGCGATGGGAGCGTCCTGGCCTTGGCCCCGCGCCCGGATGCGCTGCCAGGCTCGCGGATGGAGGTCACGACCATCGGCCGCATCTACGGAGACCGGGCGCACGTGCTGGTTGGCGCGGAAGCATCCCGACTGGCATTCGATGCCGCGGCGCCGCGGGCATCGATCGTTCATCTCGCCACGTTCGGAGTGCTCAACAAAGACAATCCCCTGTTCTCGTTCGTGGAGCTCGCGCCGGGGGGCGCCGACGACGGTCGGCTCGAGGTGCACGACGTGTTCGGCCTCTCCCTCAGCGCCCGTCTCGTGGTGTTGTCCGCTTGCCAGACGGCGCTGGGCTCCGGTGCGCTCGCGGACGTTCCGGCGGGGGACGACTGGGTGGGGCTGGTCCGCGCGTTCCTTTTCGCGGGCGCTTCCAATGTGGCGGCGACCCTCTGGCCGGTGGAGGACCGGGCGGCGGCTGAATTCATGAAACGGTTCCACGCCGACTTGGCGGCCGGGCGCTCCGAGGTCGAGGCCCTTGCCGAGGCGCAACGCACGATGCTGCACAATCCGGGCACCGCCGATCCGTTCTATTGGGCAGGCGTTACTCTCAACGGCGGTCGATGAGGACGGGGGGCCGTACCATGTCCCAACGCTGGATCGCGGCGTACGTCGTCGGCCTGAGCATCGCGGCGCTGGTTGCCAGCTGCGCGGAACACCCCATGGGCGTTCCATGCGCGAGCTGCCCGGACACTGCTTCGGGAGGCCTCCCCGACACGGGTTTGGTCCTATCCGATCCGGTGCCTCAGCCCACCTCGGTCAGCCGGGTAGCGGGCAGGTCGCCAACCGGTGGCGGCACCCTCATATACATCTCGGTGCTGCCCGGGACACGCCCGCACGCGGCTCGCCTGGTCGTTCGAAACCCGTCGAATCTGTTCGCGCTCACCGCTTCGATGACGGACGGCGGGATCGATCCCATCCCCGTACCCGCCGTTGTGGGCGACAGCCTCTTGGTCGTGGTGACCGATTCGGGCGGCAACTCGGTGAGGTATGCCCAACAGGTGAAGCCGATTCGTGCAGTGAAGGTGGTCCGGACGGAGCCGAAGGGGGGCGGGACGGACGTTCCACTCAATGCCGCGATCGTCATCGTGTTCAGCGAACCGATGGACAGCGCCTCGATCACGCCGCAGACCGTGCACTTGCTCGCCAGCGGACAGCAGGTCAGCGCGCACGTGGCGCCCGCGCTCGACGGCCTGCGGGCGGTGGTTACGGCAGACGCGGGGCTCTCGCCGCAGACGAAGTACCGGCTTACCGTGACGTCCGGCGTTATGAACCTGAGCGGCCAGTCGCTCGCGGGTCCCGACGAGGTGGACTTCACCACCGGATCGACGACGAGCCTCGGGAGATCCACGGATGTCTCCCCCCTCACGGCCACGATTCCCGTGGGAAGCGTGCTACAGTTGACGGTAACGGTGCGCGATGCCGCAGGGAACGCAGTCCACCCGCAGTTCGGCCAGGTCCAGTGGTCTGCGTCGAACCCCGCCGCGACGGTCTCTCAAAGTGGACTGGCGCGTGCGCTGCAGCCTGGCAGTGATACCATCCTGGCGACCTTCGTCGATTCAGGCGGCGCAGCCCGGGGAGCCGGAGCGGCCTACATCGACGTGGTACCAGCACCGATGCTCATCGTGGAGGGCGCATGGGACTGGACCGAGACCATCGTCGATCCAACGAACCATGTGACCTGCAACGACACCGGGACGTATGTCTTCACGCAGACGGGGAGCACCTTCACAGGGACTTCGCAACAGGTCGGGGCCTGCAGCACGCCGAGCGGCACGGTCGACAACGCGTCGCTAGATGCGGTGGGCCAGGGCCGCGCGGGCGGCAACAGTCTTAGTTTCGCCGTGGGCAGCAACTGCGCGTACGGCGCCACGGCTGCCGGTAGCCCTGATTCCCTCAGCGGCACGCTCTCCTGTGGACCCACCGCGACTGGGACGTGGGCCGCCCATCGGCCGCATCCCCTGGCCTTGGTTGCGGTGCTTCCCTCACCGCTGCTTCCCATGGTGCACGGCGACACGGTACGAATCAGGGCTGCGTTGCGCGATGGGGCGGGGAATCGGGTGTTCGCGCGTCCAGTCACGTGGACGAGCGACAACGCCGCCGTCGCCACCGTCTCCGGCGTGGCGGATTCGGCGGTGCTCATCGCCACCGGGCCGGGCAGCACGACCATCAGAGCCGCCGCAGAGGGCCAGAGCAGCAGCGCCGCCCTCACGGTCACGGCCGCGGGAACTATCCGCGTGACGACGACCACCACCGGCGTGGACCTGGACGCCGATGGCTACCTGGTGAACGTAGACGGAGGGACGCAGGTCGCCGTCACGATCAACGGGGTCAAGGCCCTTACCCCAATTCGGGCCGGTAGCCACAGTGTGGCGCTGAGCGGGATCGCGGACAATTGCACTGTCACGCCGCCGAACCCGAGCGTCGTGACGGTCGCACTGACACAAACGACCGACGTGACATTTGCCGTCACTTGCACTGCGGCCGGTAGCCTCCAAGTCACGACCACCAGCACGGGAACGGATATCCCTGCCGCTTACGGAGTGCAGGTAGACGGAGGACCGTTGCTCAGCGTCAACGCCAACGGTCAATTGACCGTGTCGCCGGTTGGCGCCCGGTCGCACACCACCGGGCTCGAAGAGCCGGTCAACTGCGTGGTGGCCGGCACCAACCCGCGCACGGTCAACGTTACCGCCGGTGCTACGGCCGTCGTCGCGTTCCAAGTGAACTGCGCGCCGATCGGGCGGGTTGCCTTCAACAACCTCGGTCGCGGCTTCATCTCCATGAGTGCTGACGGCTCAGGCGTCCTGCCCTTCCCGGTCGCGGGGTATCAGGCCGCGTGGTCGCCGAATGGTGCCAGAATCGCGTTCATGCCAGCGGGAACCGATTGCAGCGGGGCCCCGGCGTCGACGGTCGTGTGCGTCATGAACGCAGACGGCACGGGAGTCGTGGGCCTGCCGATCACTACAACCATCTCTCAGGCCGGCCTTTCCTGGTCTCCGGATGGGTCGAAGATTGCGTTTGTGGGTTCCGGCGGGCTTTACACCGTGAACGTGAACAGCGGCGGAACCGCTCAGTTGACCAGCGCCGTCATCGCCGGTTTCCCAGTGTGGTCGCCCGACGGTTCGAAGATCGCGTTCACCTGTGTCGTGGACACCGGCAATAACGATATCTGCAGCGTGAATGCCGACGGCACGGGGTTGGTGCGCCTCACTTCGGATCCCGCGGATGACCATCATCCCAGTTGGAGACCGGATGGCGCCAAGATCGCCTTCGGCACAAGCCGGTTCGGGTTCGACGGGAGTGGCAACCCGACCATCGCGATGATGAACCCGGACGGCTCCGGCGTGACGGCGATCGCTGTCGGCGATGCGCCGGCATGGTCACCCGACGGGGGCCGGATCGCGCTGATGTTCGTCCCGATCAACAGCTGTGACGAATTCGGCTGCGGTCCACCCGTCTTCGCCGTCATCCGATCTGACGGCTCTGGCCTCACGACGCCGGGAGGGGGCCTCTCCTTCCAGTTCTCTGCCGACGCGCCCGCCTGGAAGCCTTGAAGGGGGACGCGGCAGCGCGAGTTCCGGTGATCGACCCGGCGTAGAAACCGACAAATTCGCTGACGGCCCCGCGCAGTTGCAGCTGCGTGGGGCCGTTCGCGTCCACGCGCCTAGAGTCGCTCGTCCCATCCGCGCAATCGCCACGCTCTTCTCCGTTCCATAGCACATCGGTCGGTGCACAAGGCGTGATGTGACGCCGCCCGGTCAGGCGACCAATGAGCAAAGGAGGAGTGATGAACAGAGTGCTGCGGTCTTCGAGCGTTGTGGTTCTCGGTGCGACCCTATTGGCGGGTTGCGCGGACCATCCCACCGGCCCGGCTGCTCAGCGGTTGAGCGCGAGTCGGACGGGCGTACCGTTCACCGAAGGCCTCGCGAGCCCGGGCTGGCAGGAGACCGCCCGCAACCTCGTGGTGCAGGCGAGGCTCGGCCCGATCCCCGCGGGCCACGCGTACCCGCTGCTCGGTGTGGCGCAGTACTTGGCCGTGCAGCAGGCCGAAGCCGCCGCCGGCGGCACGGACGTCGAAACGGCAGCGACCTCCGGCAACGGCATCGGGATCGGAGGACGCAGCCGCCTCGAGACCGATCGCGGCGCCGTCGCGGGGGCATCGGTCGTAGTGCTGAGCTACCTGTTCCCCAGCCAGGCACAGGCGCTCGAGGACACCATCGCCGCTCAAGCAGGCACGGGTCCTGGGCAGCCGCATCCCGCTTTCGTGGCGGCCGAAGCAATCGGTCGCGCTGTCGGCGCCGAGATCGTCGCCCGCGCGAAGGCCGACGGGTTCACCAACCCGAACACCGCGAAGCCACCAGTGGGACCCGGCTTTTGGACCAGCAGCGCAGTCCCTCCTCAACCCGTGAACGGCGGGCAGCTACCAGGAGTCCTTCCCTGGTTTCTGACCTCCGCGAGCCAGGTCCGGCCCGCGCCGCCGCCGGCGTTCGGCTCCCCGGAATTCGAGACAGCGCTCGCGGAGATCCAGCAGATCTCGGACACCCGCACGCCCGAGCAGGTGCGGATCGCCACGTTCTGGGCCTTGAACGTCGGCACGCCCACCGGGTCGGGGTTCTGGCTCGAGATCGCATCCGACGGCGTTGCCCAGCACGGTCTGTCCGAGCGCGAGGCGACGCACCTCTTCGCGCTGCTCAGCGCCACGATGGCCGACGCCGCCATCGGCTGCTGGGACGCGAAGCTCACCTACTGGCTCATCCGGCCGTGGAAGGCGGACCTCGCGATCACCGTGGTCCCCGCCGTCGGGATGCCGAACCACCCGTCCTATCCCTCGGGGCATAGCTGCGTTTCTGCTTCGGCAGCCGAAGTGCTGAGTTCGTTCTTCCCTGAGAAGCGTGTGCAATTCGACGCGATGGTCACGGAGGCAGGGCTGTCGCGCATGTACGCCGGCATTCATTACCGGTTCGACATCGAGGCCGGGCAACAGCTCGGGCGGAGCGTGGCGCACTTCACGATCGCGGCGGACCGATCGGGCCATTCCGTGCTGACGCCGGACAACGACGAGGAGGGCCCCGGACGACGGTAGCCGTTGCTGGCCCTCAGCCCCGGAGCGATTCGCGTTCCGGGGCTGACCCCGCCCCTTTGACCTCGGTGTATCGGTAGGTACCTTTAAGCCTTGAGATGCCCCCCAGGTCAGACCGCACGATCATCTTAGACGCCCGCGCGATGTCGCGGGCGTTGCAGCGTATGGCGGTCGAAGTCACCGAGCTGGCCCACGGGACGACCGACCTCGTACTCATCGGGATTCAGCGGCGCGGGGTAGAGCTGGCCGAGCGGATCGCGAAGCTCATCGAGAAGGACGAAGGCGGCGGCGTGCCACGCGGCGCGCTCGACATCACCCTGTACCGCGACGACCTCGAAACCGTTGGCCCCAAGCCCGTCATCGGTGAGACCCGCATCCCCGGGGACCTCACCGGCAAGCACGTCGTGATCGTGGACGACGTGCTATACACCGGCCGCACCGTGCGGGCCGCGCTCGACGAGCTCGCCGACTTCGGCCGCCCCAAACGCATCTCGCTGTGCGTGCTGGTGGATCGCGGAGGGCGTGAGCTGCCGATCCAGCCGGACATCGTCGGCAAGCAGGTCAAGGTGAGCAGTGGGGAGCGGGTCGACGTGCTGGTCGAGGAGCTCGACGGACGCGACGAGGTGGACTTGGTGCGCCAGGGAGGCTCGGCGTGACGGCTCCCCCTCTCGGCAAGGACCTGGTCGGGCTCGAGGACCTCTCGGCGGACCAGATCCGGCTCGTCCTCGATACCGCCGAGCCCTTCAAGGAGGTCTCGGAGCGGCCCATCAAGAAGGTCCCGGCGCTCCGCGGCAAGACGATCGTCAACCTGTTCTTCGAGGCGTCCACGCGGACCCGCATCTCGTTCGAGTTCGCGGAAAAGCGCCTCTCCGCCGACACGGTCAACGTGGCGGCGAGCGGCAGCGCCGTCCAGAAGGGCGAGACCCTGGTCGACACGGCCAGGAACCTCGAAGCGATGCGGATCGACATGGTGGTCATCCGCCATCCCTCCTCCGGCGCCGCCGAGTTCCTGGGCAACCGGATTCGCTCCAACGTCATCAACGCCGGCGACGGCAAGCACGAGCATCCCACGCAAGGCCTGCTCGATCTCCTGACCATCCGCGACAAACACGGCAAGATCGCCGGCATCAAGGTGTGCCTCGTGGGCGACGTCCTGCACTCGCGCGTCGCCCGCTCGAACATCTGGGGTCTCCTGAAACTCGGCGCCGAAGTCGGCGTGTGCGGTCCCGATACGCTCCTGCCACGCGGCATCGAGGAGCTCGGCGTGTGCCGGTTCCGCCGCATCGAGGAGGCAATCGAGTGGGCCGACGTCCTGAACGTGCTGCGGCTCCAGCTCGAGCGGATGGAGATGGGATTCATCCCCAGCGTGCGGGAGTACTATCGCGTCTTCGGGGTCACGGCGGAGCGGCTGGAAAGGGCCCAGCGCCCACTGACGATCATGCATCCGGGGCCCATGAATCGCGGCGTGGAGATCGACTCGCGCGTCGCCGACGGACCGCACAGCGTGATCCTCGACCAGGTGACGAACGGTGTCGCCGTCCGGATGGCCGTGCTCTACCTGCTGGCCGGAGGGCGTCCCGAGCTGGCCGACGCGGCGAAAGGCTCCGGAGGCACGGAGTGACGCGGCCGCTGCTCCTGAAGGGTGGCCGCGTGATCGACCCGAGCCGGGGCTTCGACCAGACTGCGGACGTCCTCATCCAGGAGGGCAAGATCGCCGCGGTCGGCGCCGGGCTCGGCACTCCCGACGGCGCTGAGGTGCGGGACGTGCGGGGGAGCATCGTGGCCCCCGGGCTCGTCGACGTGCATGTCCACCTGCGCGAGCCCGGCAACGAGGACGTCGAGACGATCGCGAGCGGCGCCCGAGCCGCCGCGGCGGGCGGGTTCGCCACCGTGTGCGCCATGCCGAACACCGATCCCGTCACCGACAACCAGGCGGCGGTCGGCTTCATCGTGCGCCAGTCGGTGCGTGCCGGTCTCACGCGCGTGCATCCGATCGGCGCCATCTCGGTCGGCCAAAAGGGAGAGCGGCTCTCCGAGTTCGGTGAGATGGTGGGCGCCGGCGCTGTGGCGGTCTCCGACGACGGCAAGCCCGTCGTGTCGAGCCACCTCATGCGCACCGCGCTCGAGTACGCGCGCACCTTCGAGATTCCGGTCGCCGATCACTGCGAGGACCCGACCCTCGCCGCGGGGGGGGTGATGCACGAGGGACTGGTCGCCACCCGGCTGGGTCTCAAAGGCATCCCCGCGGCCGCCGAAGAGATCATGGTGGGGCGCGACGTGCTGCTGGCCGGGCTCACCGGCGGGCACGTGCACCTGTGCCACGTGTCCACGCGGGGCTCGGTCGCGCTCATTCGCAACGCCAAGGAGCAGGGGGTCCGCGTGACCGCCGAGGTCACGCCGCACCACCTCACGCTCACCGAGCACGCCTGCGAGCGCTACGACACGCACGCCAAGATGAACCCGCCCCTGCGCGAGGCGGCGGACGTGGCGGCGCTGCGCCAGGCGCTCAAGGAGGGCGTGATCGACTGCATCGCCTCCGACCACGCGCCACATGCCTACGATGCCAAGGAAGCCGCCTTTGACGACGCGCCCTTCGGAATCGTCGGGCTGGAGACCGCCTTCGCGGTGGCCTACACCGAGCTCGTCGCGGGAGGAATCCTCGCGCTCCCCGAGCTCGTCCACCGGATGAGCACCGCGCCCGCCGCCGCGTTCCGGCTCCCCGGCGGGACGTTGCGGCCCGGAGCGGCCGCCGACGTCGTCGTGCTAGACGTCACGGTTCGCTGGACCGTGGATCCCGCAGCGTTCTTCTCAAAGAGCCGCAACACACCCTTCGCGGGGCGGGCACTCATCGGACGGGCCGCGCTCACGATCGTCGACGGCAAGGTCGCCCACCAAGCGGAGGCTCCCGCCGGCTCGTGACGGCACGTGCGGTGGCTCGCCGCATGGCGCAGTGCTGCCGGCAGCTCGCGGAGCGGGGGCTCATCGCCGGACAGGACGGCAACCTGGCGGTCCGTTTGGGGCCCGACCGCGTCCTCGTCACCCCGACCGGTGTGATCAAAGCGCTGGTCGTAGCGGCGGACATGGTCGAGGTTGATGGGCGCGGCCGCAAGCGGCGTGGGCGCCATAACCCTACGAGCGAATTGGACTTACATCTGCGGATCCTGTCGCGTCGCCCTGACGTCGGGGCGGTGGTGCACGCGCACCCCCCTGTGGCCACTGGCTTGGCGGTCGCGGGGCAAGACTTGCATATATTGGTCCTGCCTGAGCTTATCATGCAGTGCGGGGACGTGCCCCTCGTCCCCTATGGGACGCCCGGGACCCCGGAGTTGGGTGACAGGCTCGAGCCGCACCTGGCAGGGCACGAGGCGTGGCTGCTGGCGAACCACGGGGCGGTAACGGTCGGGGCGACGCTCGACGCGGCGTGGATCCGGATGGAGAGTCTCGAGCACGGCGCGCGCATCATCTGGATCGCGCGCACGCTCGGGCGCGTGAACGAACTGAGTCCAGAGGCGGCAGCCCGCCTCCGACGGGAGCGAGATGGCGAAGGGCATGTCTAAGAGCACAGCCATCATCCAGCGCCTGCTGGAGGAGCGGCGCCAGTACGAAGACTGGATCGCGCGCCTGAACAGCTCGGCGGACGCGACGCCGGGGAACGTGCGGGCGCGCGTGCGCGAGGACTACGAGGCCCGGCTCGTGGCCGTGATGGAGGAGCTCAAGGCCCACGCCGACAGCGCCCGGCTGGCGATCCAGGAAAAGCGGTATATGCGCGGCGAGCTGCAGAAGAAGGAGGCGCTCGCTGCCGAGAAGCTGACCGAGACCGAGTTGCGCCATTCGGTCGGCGAGTACGACCAGTCGCAATGGGACCAGGTGCACCAGGACGTCCTTGCCGAGCTGGTCTCCGTGCGCGAGGACCTGCAGGCGGTCGAGGCGGACATCCAGAAGCTCGAAGAACTGGATGCGCTGGTCCGCAACCGGCCCGCCCCGAGACCGGCAGCTGCGCCCTCCCCGGCGCCGCCAGCGCGCCCGGTGGCTCCCACACCCCAAGATCTCCCTCTCATACCTCTGGAGCCGCCGGCAAAGCCCGCCCAGGTGGACGAGCTCGAGTTCATCAAGTCCGTCACCGAGGACGACACCGGGGCAGCTCCATCGGCTCGGCGAGCCAGCGGCGCCCAGTTCCAGCCCGTCATCCCGTCCGACCCGCCCCGCGCCGCCGCGCCGCCGTCGCAGCGCGCCGCCAACCCTGTGCCCGCGCCGATCATGCCCGATCCGGCCGCGGCCGGCGACGAGGAGGCCGCGCGGACGCTCCGGTGCAAAGAGTGCGGCACGATGAACCTGCCGACGGAGTGGTATTGCGGGCAGTGTGGAGCGGAACTAGCGGCAGTCTAAGGCCGACAAAAACGTCACGGAAGAGCGTCGCGAAAAAACGTCACGGGAAAACCGTTAAAACGGTTCCTCGTGACGCCTGTCCGTGACGTTTTTCCGTGACGTCGTCTACTTGGAGAGTTTTCGAACAACCGCCGCCAGTCGAGATTTGTGCCGGGCGGCATTGTTAGAATGGATCAGATTCTTCCGGGCGGCGCGATCGAGTAGCCGCGCGGCGGCCCGGTACGCCTCGCCTGCCTGCTCGGCCGTTGTTGCGGTGCGCACGCGCTTGAGCGCGGTCCGGAGCGCGGAGCTCTGGGCGCGGTTGCGCTGCTGGCGGGTGCGTCCCTGGCGCATCGCCTTCTTCGCGGACTTGATTCTCGGCACTCGAGGCCTCCTCGTGAGGCGCGGAAGATAGAGGGTAAGTGCAGGTCGGTCAAGGCGCTACGCCGTTGACCGGGCCCCCGCCGGCTCGTTATCTTAGGCGGTCACCGACCCCCGAGCCCGAGCTATCTCGTTCGAATTCTTCATCTGGGCACCGGTGCTTCTGTTCTCCATGGTGGCCCACGAATATGCCCATGCCGAAGCCGCCTACCGGCAGGGCGATGACACTGCCTACATGCTGGGGCGGCTGACGCTCAATCCCCTGAAGCACATCGATCCCCTCATGACCGTGATCGTCCCGTTCCTGTTGTGGAGAATGGGCGCGCCACCCTTCGGGGCCGCGAAGCCGGTACCGGTCAATCCTCGCAAGTACCGGGAATACCGCCGGGGCGACATCATCGTCTCGCTCGCGGGGATCACCGTGAATCTGGGGCTGTTCGTCGCGTGCACGATACTGTTCGCGCTCGTCGGCGTGATTGGGAGTGGCATCCCGTCGCTGACCACGACCTTCGAGATCGTGCAGCGCATGTTGTGGTGGGGGATGTGGCTCAACGTCGTGCTCGCGTTCTTCAACCTGATCCCCGTCCCACCGTTGGACGGGAGCCACGTCTTTTATCACCTCCTGCCACCGGGAGCGGGGTTGAAGTACCGGCAACTCCAGGGTCTCGGCTTCATCCCGGTGATGCTGCTGGTGTGGGTATTCCCGGGGGTGCTGCAGGTGCTGCTCTGGCCCGCCTATCACCTCATGGGTTTCGGGCTCTTGCTGGTGCGCGGGTTCGCCGTGTCTCCGGGAGCCTTTCCGACGTGAGCGCGCCGACCAACCCCGTGACTCAGGACTCGGCCGGCTTCGTCGTCGAGCTCGAGCAGTTTTCGGGCCCCCTGGATCTGTTGCTGCACCTGATCCGCGAGGACGAGGTCGACATCACCGACCTGCCGATCGCGAAGATCGCCGACCAGTTCTTGGCGGTTATCGGCGAGCTGGGGTTGAACCAGGCGGCGGACTACCTCGAGATGGCCGCCCGGCTGCTGCGGATCAAGGCGCAGATGTTGTTACCGCGGCGCCTGGGGGACGACGAGTGGGACGATCCACGCGCCGAGCTGGTGCGCCGACTGCTCGAGTATCAACAGATCCGCGAGCTGGTGGAGTGGCTGGGGGCAGCGGCGGCGCGCCGGGCCGAGCAGTTCGGGCGTGGCTACTCTCCCGAGCCGCCCGCCCCGCCGCCGGCGCCGCTCGTGATCGACCTGAACGAGCTGCTGGCGGCGGCGGAGCGGGTGATCGCGCTCATTCCCGAGCCGGTGCTGCACCGCGTGGTCCCGCGGCCGCTCGACGTGGAGGGTGCGACCGAGCGCATTGAGGCGCTGCTCGCCGAGCGGGCGGTGTTCGGGTGGGGCGACGTCGTGGGGGCGCGTCCCTCAATCGTGGACGTCCTGTCCGCGTTCATCGCGTTGCTGGAGCTCGCCAAGCGCGGCTCCCTGCACGTTCACCAGGAGGGGCCGTTCGCCCCGATTGAGATCCGTCGTGAATCCCCTCGCGAAGCTCATTGAAGCGGCGCTGTTCGCGTCGGCGCGACCGCTCACGGTCGAGGAGCTCGCGACCCTCGACCCGCAGGCGGGCGCGGCGGCCGTGCGCGGCGCCCTGGCCGAGCTGCGGGATGCGTTCGCGACGGGCGACCACGGGGTCGAGCTGATCGAGATCGCGCAAGGGTGGCAGTTCCTGACGCGGCGTGAGTACGCGGAGGCGATCGATCGCGCGCAGTTCGCGCTGCGTCCGCGGCGCCTCAGCCCGGCAGCCCTCGAGACGCTCGCCATCATCGCGTACCGGCAGCCCGTGGGACGGCTCGAGGTGGACGAGATCCGGGGCGTGGATTCGGGCGCCGTGATCGAGAAGCTGGGCGAGCGCGGACTGGTGGAGATCGTAAGCCGGGGGGAAGGGCTGGGGCGGCCGCTGCTGTACGGCACCACGCCGCAGTTCCTGGAGATCCTCGGCCTCAAGGACCTGGACGAGCTTCCGCGGCTGGAAGAGCTGTCGGTGGCGCTCCGGCCGCCCGCGCCCGCCGAACCCGAATGACGCTGATGCGCCTGCAACGCGCCCTGGCGCGTGCGGGCGTGACCTCCCGCCGCAAGGCCGAGGACTTGATCCGCGCCGGTCGCGTGCGCGTGGACGGCGCGGTGGCCACGATCGGCATGAGCGTGGATCCGGCACGGCAGCGCGTGACCGTGGACGGCCGCGCCGTGCGGGCGGCGGGGCCCGTCACCTGGCTCGCGCTCAACAAGCCGGTCGGCTATGTGGTGAGCCGCGGCGATCCGGAGGGACGACAGACCGTCTACGGGCTCCTCCCCAACGTACCCGGGCTCACGTACGTTGGACGATTGGACGTGATGACGTCGGGGCTGCTGCTCTTCACTACGGACGGCGCGGCAGCGCATCGACTGATGCACCCGCGGTACGCCGTGCCCCGCACCTACTGGCTGCGGGTCCACGGCCACGGCGCGGCCGAGGTGCGCGCCGCCCTCGCGAGCCCACCGGCGATCGACGGTCGCCCGGTGCGGGTCGTAGACTTCCGGGTGCGCCCCGTGGAGCGCAGTATCGAGGTCGAGGTCACCCTCGCGGAAGGCCGCCAGCGCATCGTCCGGCGGCTCGCGGAGGCCCTGGGACTCAAGGTCGAGTGGCTGCACCGCGTTTCCTACGGGCCGGTGCGGCTCGGGAGGCTGGCCGAGGGCAAGTACCGGCGGCTCGCCGCGCACGAAGTCGAGGCCATCGAGCAACTGAATAAGGGAGAGCGGGTCAAGCGCTAGGCCATGTCAGCGGAGACCGCAGGAGTCGAGCGCGCCCTCGGCGCCATCGGGACGACGTTCCGCCTGATGCGGCTCTACCCACCCACGCACCCGGCGGTGGTCGAGGCCTTGCGGCAGATCGGCGAGGCACTGCCGGCGCTCGCCGCGCTCGGCACCGTGGAGTGGAAAGTGGGCGTCACCGGCCTGCACTGGCACGGCCAGCACCTGCTGCCGCGCAACGCGCAGATCGCCGAGCTCGCCGGCCTGCTGTATGCGCGGGGTGTGCGGGCGGCGACACTCAATCCCGGCATGGTGCCGGAGCACGTGCTGGCGCTGTTTCAAGTGGCCACCGGTACCGTCCCGCCCGATGATGGGACGCTGGGGCGCATCACCCTGACCCTGGGACGCCGCACCTCCGCCAGGCTCGAGAAACTGCGCACGCCGACGCCGGCGGCGGGTGCGCCGGCGATCCCGGAGCCGTCGGCCGCACCGAGTCCCCCGACCGCCGCCACGACGGAGCAGTCGACCGCCGCGGCGGCGGACACGCTGATGGCGGGAAAACGCGCCAGCGCCGCGTTCCGGCCCGATGTCCTGCCGGTCGATGTAGAAGTGAAGCGGGCCGTGGCCGCGCTCGGCAACGCCACTACGCCCGAGGAGCAGTCCGCCGCGGTTGACAGACTCGCCGCGCTCGCTCCCCAGTTGTTGGGGCTGCACGACGTGGCCATTGTGGCGGACGCGATTGCGGCGCTCGACCGCCTGTTGCCGACGGCAAAGGATCCGAAGCTGGCGGAGGCGATCGACCAGGCGGCGCTCGCGCTCTCGGAGCGCGCCTTGGTGGAGCGCTTGGTGCACCGGCTCGGGGAGTCGCGCGTGCCGCCCGAGCAGCGGGAGGCACTGGTGGCGGCCGTGGCCGCGTTGGCGTCGCTTTCCATGGGGCTGGTCCTGGACGCGTTCATCGCGGCACCGGTGGATCTGCGTGCCCCGTACCGGGGAGCCGTGCGCAAGGCGGCGGATCGGGCCCTCGAGCCGCTCCAGGGCAAGCTCGCGGACCAGGATCCCCAGGTGGTCGCGGCGGCGGCGGAGTTCGTGGGCCTGACGGGGAGCCCCCAGGCGGTGACGCTGCTGGTCCCGTTGCTGCGCCATCCGTCGGAGTTTGTACGGGAAGCGGCACTGCTCGGACTGGCCGAGGCCGGGGGGCGTGAGATCGCGCGGCCGGCGATGCCGGCGCTCAAGGACGAGAGCGTGGCCGTCCGCGCGGCGGCGGTACGGGCCGTCGCGGCCGGGGGCGACCCGACATCCTCCACGGTGCTGATCCGCCGGGTGGAGCAGGAGCCCGACGAAGGGGTACAGGCGGAGTTGCTGCGGGCCATCGGTCGCCTCGGGGCGCGCGAGGCGCTGGACGTCCTCGCCCGGTACGCCGAGCCGGGGGGCATGATGCACCGGCGGAGCGCGACGGTGCGGGCGGCGGCGGTGGATGCCTTGCGGCACATCGCGCGCCCCGAAGCTCGGGGGCTGTTGGAACTCTACAGCAAGGACAAGGAGCCAGCGGTGCGCAAAGCGGCGGAGGCGGGGCTGAAATGACCACTCGGGCGGCGAAGACGACCGGCGACGCAGTGCTCAGCCAGACGATCGCGCGCGAGGTCGCAAAGCGGGTCGTGGGGCAGGATCTGATGGTCGAGCGCCTGCTCATCGGCCTGCTCACGGGGGGGCACGTCCTGCTCGAAGGCGTGCCCGGGCTCGCCAAGACGCTGGCGGTCCGCACCGTGGCGGAGTGCCTCCGCATCGCGTTCTCCCGCATCCAGTTCACGCCGGACCTGCTGCCCGCCGACGTGATCGGGACCATGGTGTTCGACCAGAAGACCCAGGAGTTCTATCCGAAGAAAGGGCCGTTGTTCGCGAACCTGGTGCTCGCGGACGAGATCAACCGCGCCCCCGCCAAGGTGCAAGCCGCGTTGCTCGAGGCGATGCAGGAGAAGCAGGTGACGCTCGGCGGGGAGACGTTCTTTCTGGGCGAGCCGTTTCTCGTGCTCGCGACCCAGAACCCCATCGAGCAGGAGGGGACTTACCCGCTCCCCGAGGCACAGCTCGATCGGTTCATGCTCAAGGTGCGCGTCGGCTACCCGACGCGGGACGCGGAGAAGGAGATCGTCGCGCGCATGGCCTCAGGGCGACCGATCGAGGTGCAGCGCGTGGCGGAAGCGGACGACATCCTGGCCGCGCGCAGCGCCATCGCCGAGCTTTTCATGGATCAGAAGGTGGTGGACTACATCGTGGACGTCGTGCGGGGGACTCGAGAGCCCCAGGCGATCGGTCTGCCGGAGTTGAAGCCGCTCATCGCGTTCGGTGCCAGCCCGCGGGCCTCGATCTACCTCGCGCAAGCCGCACGGGCGCACGCGTACCTGCGCGGCCGCTCCTACGTCGTGCCGGAGGACGTGAAGGCCATGGCCTTCGACGTGCTGCGGCACCGGGTACTCCTCACCTTCGAGGCGGAGGCCGAGGACATGGACTCGGACCGCGTCATCGGAAAGATCCTCGAGGCCGTGGGCGTGCCGTGAGGTACGAAGGCAAGGATCGTCGGCGTGTCGAGACATCGCCGCTCCGCGCCCGCCGGCGTCTCGTCACTCCCGAAGTGCTGCGCCAGGTCAAGGGCATCGAGCTCCGCACACGTTCCCTGGTCAGCTCGCTCTTCACGGGCGAATACCGGTCGATGTTCCGTGGACAGGGCATCGAGTTCGCGGAGGTGCGCGAGTACCAGCAGGGAGACGACTTCCGGGCGATCGACTGGAACGTGTCGGCGCGGATGGGCCATCCGTTCGTGAAGACATACCACGAGGAGCGCGAGAATACGCTGCTGCTCGTGGTGGATCAGTCGGGCTCGTGCCACTTCGGGCGGCCCTACACCAAGGCGGGCCTCGCGGTGGAAGTCGCGGCCGTGCTGGCGCTGGCGGCGGCGCGCCACAACGATCGGGTGGGCGCGCTCATGTTCGCTGACAAGGTCGAGTTGATCGTGCGACCCGCGAAGGGTCGGCCCCACGCGCTGCGCGTGATCCGCGACCTGGTGGCGTTCACGCCCCGCGGCCGCGGCACGAACCTGGGGGAAGCCCTGAGCTACGCGGCGAAGCTGCCGAAGCACCACGCCATCGTGGCCGTGCTGTCGGACTTCCGGGCCGAGGGCTGGGAGGTCCCGCTGGCGCAGCTGGCCGCGCGCCATGACGTCGTCGCCATCACCATCGACGACCCGCGCGAACGCGAGCTCCCCGACGCGGGCTGGGTCGACATGGAGGATGCGGAGACCGGGCAGCGGGTCCTCCTGGATACGAGCCACGGGGAGCTCGCGTCGCGCGTGGGCGTCGCGGCCGAGCGCCAGCTCCAGGAACGCACCCGGAAGCTGGTCCAAGCGGGTGTGGACCGCGTGGCGCTCCAGACCAACGTGCCGTACGGCGTGCTGCTGCGCCGCGCCTTCGCCGAGCGCGCCCGCCGGCTGAAGCGATGAAGGCCCGACTCGTCTTGCTGGGCGTCGTGGCGGCGGGGCGTCTGGCAGCCGGGCAGGGGGGAGGGTGGTCGGCCACTCCGGCCGCGCCCACCGTCGGCGACACCATCTGGCTCGAGCGGGCGCTCGTCGTCCCCAGCGGCTGGCAGATCCGGGCCGGGAAGCTCGACGCGACGGAAGCCGTCGAGCCGCTCGCCGATCCCGTGGTGCGCCGGAGCGCCGACGGCTGGGTCGTCCGCTACGCCGTCGTTGCCTGGAAGCCCTCACAAGCTGGCACTGCCCCCGTTCTGGCTCCTCGGTCCCGACGGGCGGGCGGACTCGACGGCCGGGGGCACGACGAGCTTCAGCGTGACGAGTGTGATCCCGGACTCGCTGCGAAGCCCGAGTCCTCAAGGACTGCTCGCGCCGCTGCGCGCCGCGCATCGGAATGCCCTGCCGCCGCTCGCCGCCCTGGCGCTGGCCGCGGGGCTCCTCGCCGCGGGCGTGGCCGCGCGGCGGCGGCGACCCCGGGCCGTCGAGCCGGCACCTCCAGTTCCACTGGAACGTGAGGTCCCCGACACTCGGTGGCTCGCCGCCGGGGAGCCCAAAGCCGTCGCCGCGCGCGCGATCTGGCGGCTGCGGGCGGCGCTGGCGCGCGCGGTACCCGAGGCGCACCCGGCCCTCGACACGGCCGAGTGCCTGCAGGCCGTCGAGCGCGTGCGTCCCAACGCGCCGCTGCGGGAGCTGCGCGACATGCTCGAGCAGCTCGACCGGGTCGCGTTCGCCTCCGCTCACGGGACCGACGTCGCCGCGCTGTCCGCCATGGCGCGCCGGCTCGCGCGGGAGCTGACGCCGTGAGCTTTGCCCGGCCGCTGCTGCTGCTCGCGCTCGCCCTGTTGCCGTTGTGGTGGTGGCTGCGCGCCAAGCGACTCGCCCGCCTGTCCGGTACCCGGATGAGCGACGTCCGGTCGGCGATGGGCGCGGCCGAGCGCCTGTGGGTGGCGCGCCTCCCCGTCACGCTGCGCAGCGCCTGCCTCGGCGCCTGGATCATCGCCGCCGCCGGCCCCCGCATCGGCGCCGCGCGCAGCGAAACGCGCAGTGAGGGGATCTCCATCGTGCTGGCCGTGGATATCTCGGGCAGCATGCAGGCGGAAGACTTCGCGCCGGCGAACCGCATCGACGTGGCCAAGCAGACCGCGATCGAATTCGTGCGGGCCCGCACCTCGGACCGCATCGGCCTCGTCGCGTTTGCCGGGCAGGCGCTCACGCAGGTTCCCATCACGACCGACTACGCCGTGCTGGAGCAGGCGCTGCGCGAGCTGCACCCGGGGATGCTCGAGGACGGCACGGCGATCGGCACGGCGATCGGGACAGCGGCCAACCGGCTGCGGCGCGCACCGGGGAAGAGCAAGGTGCTCGTGCTGCTCACCGACGGCGTCAACAACAAGGGCACGGTGGACCCCCGCACCGCCGGGCAGGCGGCGGCGACGTTCGGCATCAAGATCTACGTGATCGGCGTCGGCACGCGAGGGCAGGCGCCCATGCCCACGGAGTACGGGGCGGACGGCCAGCTGCGCTACGAGATGCGGCCCGTGGAGATCGACGAGGCGCTCATGACCGAGATCGCGTCGTTGACGGGGGGGCGCTACTACCGGGCCACCGACACCCAGTCGCTGCGGCACATCTTCGAGGAGATCAATCGCCTCGAGAAGGCCCCGGTGGAGCAAATCGTCTACCGCCGCTTCGACGAGGCCTACCGTGCGCCACTCGCTCTCGGCCTGGTAGCGCTCGCGCTCGAGATCGTGCTCGCGGGCACGTTCGCCATCCGGGTTCCGTGATGACGTTCGACGCGCCCGTCGTGCTCGCGCTCGCGCCGCTCATCGGCGGCGCCGTCTGGTTCGCCGCCGCCTGGGCGCGGCGCGTTCGCATCCGGCGGGCGGCGCTCTGGTCGCAGGAGACGGTGCGGCAGGCAGTCGCCGCGGGGCGCCTGGGGCCCACGGCGCTCGCGATCGCCGCATTCCTCGGCGTCGTCGCGCTCGCGGGGCCCCGCTGGGGAGAAGAGCGGATCGTGGCCGAGACGCGTGGCCTCTCCGTGGTGATCGCGGTCGATATCTCCCGCTCCATGCTCGCGGAGGACGCGACGCCCAACCGCTTGCGGCGCGCGATCCGGGAGGCGCGGCGGCTGGTCCAGGACCTGGACGGGGATCGGGTCGGGCTCATCGCGTTCGCCGGCTCGAGCTACATCATGTCGCCGCTCTCGATAGACGGGTCCGCGCTGACGCTCTACCTCGACGCGCTCGACCCGGACATGGCCTCCCAGGGAGGCACCGGGCTCGCTCCGGCGCTGCGCCAGGGTGCCGAGCTGCTGCAGGCGAGCTCCGAGCTCGCCGACCGCGTGCTCGTCGTGTTCACCGACGGCGAAGCGCACGACTCGCTGCCGCCGATCACCGCGCAAGCGCAGCGCCTCAAGGCGGGCGGGATCCGCTTGATCCTCGTGGCCGAGGGCGGGCGCACCCCGACGCGCATTCCCGTGCGGGACGACCGCGGCGGCTTGCTCGGCTATCAGAAAGATGAGGAGGGGCGTGTCATCCAGACCGCGCGACGGGACGACATGCTCGGCGCCGCGGCCGACGCGGCACAGGGAACGCTCGTCGCCGCGGACCTCCCCGACCAGGCCGGCGCAGTTCGCGACCTGGTCGCCTCGTACCGGCGAGCGCGCGCGAGCGAGACGCGCACCGAGCAGAGCCGGCCACGGGCCTGGCTGCCGCTGATGCTCGCCGTGGTGTTGCTGGTCGTGCAGGCCGCGTCGCGACGAACTGCCGCGCTCGTCGGACTCGCTTTCGCGTGTCTCGGCGCGCTCCCCTCCGCGAGCGTTGCGCAGCGGCCGCAGCTGCCGCGAAGCCCCGCGGAAAAAGCATGGGACCGCCATGACCTCAGGCGCGCACGCGTCGCGTATTTGGCGGAGCTCGCCGCCCGGCGCAAGGATGACGCCGCTTGGTACAACGCGGGCACCGCGGCACTGGCCGACTCGGATGCCGAGACCGCCCAGGCGAGCCTCGCGCACGCCGCCGCGTCGCTCGATCCCGACGTGCGGTTCCGCGCTCTCTACAACCTCGGGCTGCTCGCGCTGCGCCAGGCCGAGGACGACAGCGCGGGCCGCGACGCGCACCTGGCCGATGCCGAGCGCGCGTACCGCGAGGCGCTGCTGTTGCGGCCGCGCGACCGCCCGGCGAAGTGGAACCTCGAGCTCGCCGTCCGGCAGCGCGGTGGCAGCAGCCAGAACAAGGCGCCGCCCAGTGGGGGTGGGGGGAGCGGACCGTCGGGCGGTGGAGCTCGGAGCGGGGGCGGGGCAGAGGGCGGCCTGAGCCCAGCCCAGGCCGAGCAGCTGCTGCGCTCGATCGGCCACGAGGAGCTGAGGACGCGCCGCGATCGGACGGGCCTGATGCGCCACCCGGCCGAGCCCGGCGTGAAAGACTGGTGACCGCCGCGCTGTGGCTGCTGGTCGCCCTGCAGAGCGCGTCGCCGCCCGATGTGACGGCTCAGGTCGATCGCGCGCGAGTGCCGGCGGGCGAAGAGCTGACGCTCACCATTAGAGCCCGCTCCCGATCGGCGGAGCCGGTGGCGGTGGCCCTCCCCGGTCTCACGGGCTTCACCATCGTCGGCTCCCGCGAGGTGACCGAGGTGGCCCTCGAAGCGGTGGGGGGACCGGTCCGCACCATGACGCGCGAGCTGCGGCTCAAGACCCAGCGTCCGGGCACGCTCGTGATCGGGCCCGTGCGCGTACGGCAGGGCGCCCGGGAGACCGCGACCCCGCCGCTCACCGTCACGGTGGACAGCGCGGCGACCGGGCTCGCCACCGCCGTATCCCCGATTGCCCGCCGGCTGATCGCCGCCGCCCCCCCGCCCGCGCACAACGACCGCGTCGTGCTCAGCCTCATCCTGCCCGGGGACTCGGTGCTCGTGGGCCAGCAGCTTGACGTGATCGCCGCCGCGTGGTTTCCGCGCGAGCTGCGCACCCGGTTGACCTACCCGCCGATCCTCTCGCTTCAGACGGCTGAGGGCGCATGGTCGTACCCGGGGGCCGTGCCGACCGAGATCGCGGCGTCGCGTCAGGTGCGAGGCGGATGGATGGACTTGTTCGTCGCTCACCAGGCGCTGTTCCCGCTCGCGCCCGGGCGGATCGCGATTCCTCCGGCCACCGTCGCGTACGCGGTGCCGGTCGGGTTCTCGGTCTTCAAGCGCGAGGAGCGGTACTCGCTGCGCAGCGACACGGTGCCCGTCACCGTGCTGCCGTTGCCCACCGCGCGCCGGCCGGCGGACGACCAACCGGTCGTGGCACAAGGGCTCGCGCTCGAGCTCGCGCTCGAGCCGCCGAACGGTCGCGTCGGAGAGCCGATCGCGATGACGGCGACGGTGTCCGGGGCGGGCAACGTGGCGCTTTGGCCGGAGCCGGTGATCCGCTGGCCGGCCGGGTTCCGCCCGTATCCCGGAGAGACGGCCATGCGGATCGCGCCGCGCGACGGACGGATCGCCGGCTCGAAGACGTTTCACTATCTCGTGATGCCGGACTCGGCGGGGTCGTTCCTCCTGCCCGAGGTGCGGTACCCCTACTACGATCTCACGGCGGGGGACTATCGGTCGGCGACGATTGCGCCGCGCGCGCTGGCTGTGGCGCCCGGGATCGAGCCGCAGGCGGCGCGCGCGCTGCCGTCGCTCGCGCGCGGCCGCGCCCCCGCGTGGGCGGACGAGCTGGTGGGCGGCTTCGTGCCGTGGGGATGGCTCCTGCTGGTGGTCGGCCCTCCGCTGCTCGTATGGCTGCGGCGCCGGCGCGGGACTGTCGCGGATGTCGCGGCCGCGCCTCCCGCGGCGCCGGCGCCACTCACCCGGCTCGGACAGCTGGAGCGCCGGTTTCAAGCGGTGCTGGCGAGTCACGTCCCGGACCAGCCGGCCCGGGACGGTGACGGGCTCGCCCGCGCGCTGCGCGCAACCGGGGTGGACAGCGCCGTCGCCGAGCACGTGAAGCGCCTGCGCGACCGCCTCCGGGCGTCGCGCTACGGTCCCCGCGGACTGGGGGACGCGGTCGAGCTCGCGGCGGAGCTCGAGCAAGTGCTCCAGGTGCTGGGCGCGGAGCCGGGGGGGAAAGGGCGCCGTGTAGTGGCGGCGATCGCGCTCATGGCGCTCGTCGGGTTGGCACGGCCCGCCGGGGCCCAGACGATGAGTGCGGAGGCGTTGTACGACGCGGGCGCGCTCCGCGCCGCGGCCGACTCGTTCGCGGCGCGCGCGGCCGACTCGCCGCGGGTGTCGGCGCATTGGTACAACCTCGGCGCCACGCTGTACCGCGCCGGGGCGGACGGCAAGGCAGCTGCGGCGTGGACCAAGGCCGCCCGCCTCGCGCCGCGGGACCCCTTGGTGCGACGCGCGCGCGAGCTCCTCCCGCCACCCGACGCCGCGAGCGACGCGCTGTTGACCACGGGCGTCGCCACGCCCGGAGAATGGGCGCTCGCCGCGGGCCTGCTCTGGGTCGCCGTGTGGATGGCCGTCGCCGCGCGGCGCCGTCGCACGGTCGTCCTCGGGCTCGCGCTCGTCACTGCCGCGGCCGCGGGGCTCGCGGTCCGCGAGGGCCTGCGCCGCGCCCAGCCGCTGGCCATCGTCCTCAACGCCGGGACCCCGATCCGGGTCGCGCCGTACGGAGGGGCAAGCCCCGCATCGATGGTCGAGGCCGGTGCCGCGCTGCTGGTCGAGCGGCGTTACGGCGGCTGGCTCGAGGTGCAGCGCCCCGACGGAGTCCGTGGCTGGGTGCTCGCCGCCGAAGTGTCGCGGCCGTGACGGCCACGATCGCCATCCTGGCGCCCCAGGTTGCGGACCAGATCGCCGCCGGCGAGGTGGTCGAGCGGCCCGCGTCGGTGGTGAAGGAGCTGATCGAGAATGCACTCGATGCCGGCGCCAGCGCGATTCGCATCGAGATCGAGGACGGCGGGAAGAGTCTGATTCGTGTGAGCGACGACGGCGCCGGCATGAGCCGCCCCGATGCGGAGCTCGCGCTGTCGCGTCACGCGACCAGCAAAATTCGAGAGGCCGCGGACCTGATCGGCGTGGCGACGTTCGGGTTCCGCGGCGAAGCGCTGCCCGCGATCGCATCGGTGTCCCGGTTCGAGCTCGAGACCTCGTCGGACGGCGACGTCGCCACCCGCCTGCGCGTCTCGGGCGGCAAGCGCGAGGGTGTGGAGGCCGCCGCGCGGCAGCGGGGGACGACGGTCACGGTGCGCGGGCTGTTCTTCAATACGCCCGCCCGGCGCAAGTTCCTGCGGGCGCAGGCCACGGAGACCCGCGCGGCGGTCGAGGCGGTGACGCTGCTCGCGCTCACGCGCCCCGACGTGGCCTTCACCCTCACGAGCGACGATCGTCCCCTGATCGACGTCCGACCCACCACGCGCCCCATCGATCGGGTCCACGCGCTGTGGGGCCGCCAGCTCGCCGACACGCTGCTGCCGATCGCCCACCGCGAAGGCCCGCTCGAGGTGCGGGGGTTCGCGCAGCGCCCGGCGCAGGCGAAGCCCTCGGGCCGGAAGGGCTATGTGTTCGTGCGTGGCCGCCCGATCCGCGATCCGTTCATCTTGCGCGCCGCTGAGGCCGGCTATCGCTCCACCATCGCGCCGGGCGACCGCCCGTCGCTCATGCTGTTTCTGGAGCTTCCGGGCGACGCGGTGGACGTGAACGTCCACCCATCGAAACTCGAGGTCCGCTTCCGCGACAAGTTCTTCGTCGAGAAGGTCGTGGAGCAGGCGGTGCGGGCCGCGCTGGGACCGCTCGCAGCGGCGGCTCCACTAGGGGCTGGGGATTCGGGGCTCGGGGCTTGGGATGTGGCGGGAAGCTCCGCTGTGCCACTCGAGATGTTCGCCAGCGACTCCCGAGCCCCGAGCCCCGAGCTCCGAACCCCGTCTCTGCTTCAAGTCTTCGACACCTACATCGTGTTCCAGACCGACTCGGGCGTCGCGATCGTGGATCAGCACTCCGCGCACGAACGGGTGCTGTACGAGCGGGCCATGCGCCAGCTCACGGGCGACGGGGCGTCGGCGCAACGGCTCCTGCTGCCGCTGACGCTCGAGTTCACGGCGCCCGAGCTCGAGGCGATCGACGCCCACCGCGAGCTGCTCCGTCGCGTGGGCTACGAGGTGGAGCCGTTCTCGGGGCGTGCGGTGGTAGTGCATACGGTGCCGAATCCGCATCCGCGCTTCGACGCGGCGCGCTGCTTCGGCGAGCTGGTCGCCGATCTCGCGGGCGGGCGATTCGGGGCCCTCGCGAACCGGTTGGAGCGCTTCGCGGCGACGTACGCTTGCCGCGCCGCCATCAAGGCCGGCCAGCGGCTCGAGCCCGACGAGATGCGCGAGCTCGTGGCCCGGCTCCTCACGGCGGCGCTCCCGGCGCACGACGTCCACGGACGACCGACGGTCGTCCAGCTACCGAAGGCTGAGCTGGAACGCCGGTTCGGGAGAGCGTAATGCGGTGACGTCCCTCCCCCTGGTCCCCGTGCTTGTCGGTCCCACGGCGGTCGGCAAGACTGCGGTCGTTGCCGCGTGGGCCGAGGGCGAGCCCATCACCGTCGTCTCCGCCGATGCCCGTCAGGTGTATCGGGGGCTCGACATCGGTACCGCGAAGCCGTCCGGCGGATTGCTCGCCCGCGTGCCGCATGTGGGTCTCGACGTCGTCGAGCCGGGGGAGCGGTACAGCGCGGGCCGCTTCGCGCGCGACGCGGCGCAATGGCTCGAGCAAATCCGTGGCGCGGGCCGCCACGCGGTGGTCGTCGGCGGGACCGGGTTGTACGTGCGCGCGCTGGCGGAGGGGCTGTTCCACGAGCCGCCGCTCGACCTGGCGCGGCGCGAGCGGTTGCGTGCCTGGGCGGCGAACCTTACGCCGGCGCGCCTCGCGCACTGGGCGGCGCGACTCGACCGCCGGTTCGCGGGCGGCGGGCGGCAGCGGGCGGGGCGGGCCGTCGAGGTCGCGCTCCTCACGGGGCGGGGCCTCAGCTGGTGGCAAGAGCACGCGCGTGCGACCGGCGCCATGCGGCCGTGGTACATTCAACTCACGCTGCCCCGGGACGCGCTGCAGCGTCGCATCGCCCAGCGAGTGGACGAGATGCTCGCCGGAGGACTCGTGGATGAAGTACGGCGGGTCCTGGCGTCGGGGGTGGCGCCGCTGGCGCCGGGGCTCGATGGGGTGGGGTATCGCGAGGTGGCCGCGATGCTCGCGGGGCGGCTTCAGGAGCGGGAGCTGCGGGAGGCAATCGTCGTGGCGACGCGGCGTTACGCGAAACGACAAGAGACCTGGTTTCGAAATCAGTTACGCAGCGGAGGGGGACACGGGACACGGGACACGGGAAATGTGTGGACCCTCGATGCCACTGAGCCCCCCGACGTGCTTGCCGGTCGAATCGTCGAGCGCTGGCACGACGTGACGTTTCCCCTTTCCCGTGTCCCGTCTCCCGGACGATGAGAATCGGCATCACCTGTTATCCCACCTACGGCGGCTCCGGTGCCGTAGCGACGGAGCTGGGGCTCGAGCTCGCCCGGCGCGGGCACGAGGTGCACTTCATCTCCTACGCGAGCCCCTTTCGACTGCGTGGCTACGCCGAGCGGGTGACGTTCCACGAGGTCATGCCGACCGAGTATCCCCTGTTCGAGCACTCGTCGCCCTACGCGCTGGCGCTGGCGGTAAAGCAGCACGAAGTGGCGATGCGCGAGAACCTCGACCTCATGCACGTGCACTACGCCATCCCGCATGCCGCCACGGCGTGGCTCGCGAAGCAGATGCTCAAGGCGCAGCGGGACCTGAAGATCGTCACCACGCTGCACGGCACCGACATCACACTGGTAGGGCAAGACCCGTCCTACTACACGCTCACCAAGTTCTCGATCGAGCAGTCGGACCGCGTGACCGCGGTCTCGCAGTTCCTGCGGAACGAGACCTACCGTGCGTTCGGATGCGATGGGTGCGACGTCATCGTGATCCCCAACTTCATCTCGACGGCGGAGTATCACCCCCCGACCGACCCGACCTGCCGCCGCTCGCTCGCCCCAGCCGACCACAAGGTACTCGTCCACGTCTCGAACTTCCGACCCGTGAAGCGGGTGACGGACGTCGTGCGCGTGTTCGCCGGGGTGCGGCGCGAGCTCCCGGCCACGCTGGTCCTGGTGGGAGACGGCCCGGAGCGGGACGCGGCAGAGCAGGAAGTCGATCGCCTCAAGCTGCAGCGCGACGTCCGCTTCCTCGGCAAGGTGGACAACGTCGCCGAGATCCTGCGAGGCAGCGACCTGTTCCTGCTGCCGTCCGAGACCGAGTCGTTCGGCCTTGCGGCGCTCGAAGCGATGGCGTGTGCCGTGCCGGTTCTCGCGACCGCCGTGGGCGGACTCCCGGAGGTGGTCGTCCACGGAGAGACGGGCTTCCTCACGCCCAAGGGGGATGTCGAGGCCATGATCGCCCACAGCCTCCGCCTGCTGCGCGACGGTCCGCTCCAGGCGCGGATGCGCGCCGCCGCCGCGCGGCGGGCGCTCGAGTTCGCGGCCGACCGCATCGTGCCGCGCTACGAACAGGTGTACGAGGACGTGCTGCGTGACTGACCTGCTGCGGCTCGTCCGGATCCACAACCTGCTGGTTGCCGCGGCCGGCGTGCTCGCCGGCGGCTGGATCGCGCTCGGCGCGCTCCAGACGCCCAACGTCCTGGCGCTTGCGGCGGTGGCCGCGGTCGGGTTCGGGATGGCGGGCAACGTGCTCAACGACATCTGGGACCAGGCCGCCGACCGCGTGAACCGGCCCGGCGGGGCACGCCCGCTCGCCGCCGGCCGCGTGACCCGCGGCACGGCCGACCTGTGCGTCGCCGGCGGCGCGGTGGTCGGGTTCGGTGCCGCGGCGCTCGTCAACGGGACCGCCGTGCTGGTAGGCCTCGCGGCCTTCGTCGTGCTCGCGCTGTATTCGCCCGTGCTCAAGCGCCGGGGCGTTGTGGGGAACGTGGCCGTGGCGCTCGTCGCCGGCCTGCCGCTCATGTACGGCGCCATCGCCGTCGGACACGCGGCCGCGGGAATCGTGCCCTGGATCCTCGCCGCCTGGATCCACTTGGTGCGCGAGATCGTGAAAGACATCGACGACCAGGCGGGGGACCAAACGCTCGGGCGTCGCACCTTGCCGCTCGTCCTCGGGGCCCGGCGTGCGAGCGTGGTGGCGGCGGGGCTCGCCGCGGCGTTCGTGCCGGTGTCGCTCGCGCTGCCCGCCCGGGCCCACTACCGCGGCGGGTACTTTCTCATCGCCCTGTTCGCGCAGCTCATCGTGCTGGCGGTCGCGAGCCGATTGTTCACGGGGCGCATGCAGGGAAACAGTCGACTACTCAAAGGAGCGATGCTCGCGGGGATCGTGGCGCTCGTGGCGGGGCGGGTCACATGACGCTGTGGCAAGGCATCATACTCGGCTTGGTGCAGGGGCTGACGGAGTTCCTGCCCGTGTCCAGCTCGGGGCACCTGCGGGTGCTCGAGGTGGTGACCGGTGTGCACACCCCGGGTGTCTTCGTGGAGGTGGCGCTGCACGTGGCGACTCTGGGGTCGGTGTTGGTCATGTACGGGCCGCGGCTGTGGGCCATCGCGCGCGGCGTCCTGGCGCGGCGGCCGGCGGAATTACGCATGGCGGGACTGCTGGCGCTCGCCACGGTGCCGGCGGGCGTCATCGGCGTGGTGTTTCATCGGCAGGTCGAGGCGGCCGCCTCGCTGGTGCTCGTGGGCGCGGGCTTCATCGTGACTGGGTTGATGAACTGGTCCACGCGACGGCTCGCCGGCAGCCGCTCGGAGCCCACGGTCGGGGGCGCGGTGGGCATCGGGTTCGCGCAGGCGCTGGCAGCCGTGTTTCGTGGCGTCTCTCGTTCCGGCTCGACTGTGTGCGCCGCGCTGTGGGGCGGCCTCGGCCCGGTCGCAGCGGCGGAGTTCAGCTTCCTGCTCGCGATTCCAGTCATCGCGGGCGCCGCGCTGATCGAGAGTCGGCACATGGCGGTGAACATCGCAGCCGTCGGGGCCGTGCCCCTCGCGGTGAGCTTCGCCCTCGCGTTCGCGAGCGGCATCTGGTCGATCCGGTTTCTTGTGGCGCTGCTCAAGCGCGGTCGCTTCTATGCCTTCGCACCATACAACTGGATCGTCGGCGTGCTGACGATCGCGTACGCGGTGTGGCGCGGCTGACCCTCGACGGCGTGGCCGCCGCCGATCTTGCTGGGCGCTGGGGCGTGCCGCAGTGCGGCCTGTTCCGCGAACTCGGCTCGACCTTCAACGCCATTCACGACCTCGCCGCTCAGGGCGCCCCGGCGGGGACGGTGGTGATCGCCGAGGAGCAGACGGCGGGGCGGGGACGCGACGGACGCACCTGGCACTCGCCGGCGGGTGGAGTCTGGCTCGGCATGCTGCTGCGTCCGGCGCGCGCCGAGCTGGGCGTCATCTCGGTGCGCGTCGGGCTCGCCGTCGCCGATGCGGTGGACGCCCTGCTGGGCCGTGTCGAGACCCGCCTCAAGTGGCCGAACGACGTGTTGCTGGGGGAGCGCAAGCTCGCGGGGATCCTGTGCGAGGGCCGCTGGCACGGCGAGACCCTGCAGTGGCTGGCGGTGGGCGTGGGCGTCAACGTGCGCAACGTGATTCCGGCGGCCGTCGCGCGTCGCGCGGTGGCGCTCGAGGAATGGCTGCCCGCGATCCGCCGGCTCGATGTCCTGGATCGCCTCGTCCCGGCGATCGCGGGGCTTGCATCGGGCGAGCCGGCTCTGAGCGAGCGCGAGTGCGCTGCATTCGCGGCGCGCGACTGGTTGCAGGGGCGCCAGCTCCGCTCGCCTGCCGCCGGCCGCGCGCGCGGCCTCCGCCCCGACGGCGCGCTGCTCGTCGATCTCGGCGCGGCGACGATCGCGGTACGCGAGGGTCACGTCGAGCTGGCGTGAAGGAGGCGGTACCGTCCTCTACCGTCCTCTACCGCCTTCTACCATCTTCTTGCCTCATGCTCCTCGCCATCAATATCAACAACACTGAAACGAAGGTCGGGCTGTTTCGCGGCGAGAGCCTCGAGGCCCACTGGCGGCTCACGACCACGCCCTCGCGCACGCCGGACGAGTGGGCCGCCACGCTCACGTCGTATCTGGCGCAGGAGGGCCGGTCCACCCAGGAAGTCCGCGCCGCCGTCGTGGCGTCGGTAGTGCCGCCCGTGACCCAGGGGCTGTGCGAGGCGGTGGAGCGAGCGACGACCGTGCGCCCGGTGGTGGTGGACGGCCGCTCCCGGCTTCCGATTACGCTCGACGTGGAGGAGCCGCTGCAAGTGGGGGCGGACCGCATCCTCAACACGCTCGCCGCGGCGCAGCTGTTTCGGCGCGACACTATCGTCGTCGATTTCGGAACCGCGACCACGTTCGATTGCATTACCGCGGACGGCCACTTTCTGGGAGGCGTGATCATGCCCGGGATCCGCACCGCGTCGGACGCGCTGATCCGCGGGACGGCCAAGCTGCCCGCGACGGACCTGATGCCGCCGGTGCGCACCATTGGACGGCGCACCGAGGAGGCGATCCGCTCGGGTGTGTTGCTTGGCACGGCCGACGCCGTAGACGGGATCGTGCGTCGCATCAAGGCCGAGTGGCCCAACGGCCACACGCCGCAGGTCATCGCCACCGGCGGCCTCGCGAGCCTGGTCGCGCCCCTGGTCCGCGAGATCGAATCGGTGCACCCGGACCTCACCCTCACCGGGCTCCGCATCGCCGCTACGGCGCTGGGCCTGAAGTGGTAGTCGACGCCCGCGCGCTGAACGCTTGGCGCCGCTGGGGCTATCGGCTGCTGCCGGGCGATGTCTTCTCCTACGTGCTCCACCTGCGCCCCGCCGAGTGGCCGATCATGGCGGGGCACACATTGCTCGGCTACGTGCTGGCCGTGGGTCTCAGGGGAGCGTGGAGCGGGGAGCGGTTGCTGCCGGCGCTCCTGGCGCTCGCGGTGTGGGTCGTTTTCCTGAACGGCGGCACCCTCGCGATCAATTCCGTGTTCGACAAGGATGAGGGTGACATCGGCTACCTCAATGCGCCGCCCCCGCTGCCGCGCCACCTGCTCGCGTTCAGCGTGGCGCTGCTCGCCGGCGGTCAGCTGACCAGCTTCGCGCTTCCACCCGCGTTCCGCGTCGCGTACGCCATCTGTTTCGTGCTGTCGATTCTCTACTCGGTGCCGCCGTTCCGCTTCAAGGCGGTGGCGGGCGTCGACTGGGTGATCAACATGTGGGGCTTCGGGACGCTCACGCCGTTTGCCGGCTGGGCCGCCACGGGCCGCCCGCTCGATGCGGGCCACGCCCTCGTCCTGCTCGGCTTCTGCCCACTGTTCGCCGGGCTCTATCCGCTCACTCAGCTGTATCAGATGGAGGAAGATCGCCGCCGGGGCGACCGGACCCTCGCCCTGCTCCTGGGCATGCGGGCGAGCCTCGGCGTCGCGATCGGGTGTACCGCGCTGGCGTTCGCGCTGTTCTGGTGGGCGGCGGCCGTGCTTGGAGTCCAGGGGTGGTTGCTCCTCGTGCCGCTCGTCGCGTGGCTGGCGGTGCTCCTGCCCTGGTACCGGCGTCGCGAGGCGCTCCGTGCGGCCGGCCACCAGCGCGGGATGTACCGGGCGCTCGCCGCGTGGGCCGTTACCGATCTCGTGGTCTTGCTGGTGTTTGCCCGGTGAGAGCCCGCGCTTAGATTTCCGCGGCGGGCCCCCCGCCCCCACCCTCATTGACGAGGAGAGACGACCCATGTCGGCCACTGCGGCACCCGCGGCTTCGGACCGCTCGGACTTCCGCACCGTCACGGTGGGCGGTGCCAAGCTCGGCGTCGCGACAGCGGTAGCGGTCGTCGCGTTCCTCGCGGCGTCGCGGCTCGTGCCGATCGCCGCTGGCCTGCGGGGCGGGGTCACGGCGCTCATTGTGCTGGCGGCCGGTGTGGCCGTCGCGTTCCTTCCCGCCCAGTGGACGGTCGCGCGGAGCACCGAAGGCATCGCGGGCGCCGCAGCCGTGGGCCTCGTCGCCACCATAGTGTTCAGCGCCATCGATATCGCCCTGCTGCGGCCCTTCAAAGCATATCCCTGGACCTGGGACGCGATCGGTGGCGGCAGCACGTGGTGGTACCTCCCCGTTTGGTGGATGCTGGGGACATTCCTGGCGTGGATGGGTGGGATCGTGACCGCGGCGGGCGGCGAGGCGACGCTCGCGCGGCGTGCCCTCCCGGCGGTCGCGGGAACCATCATCGTGGCGGCGATCGGACGGCTCGCTGGCGTCCCGGTCGACTTCCCGGTCATCACGGGTGCCGCCTTCACGCTCGTGCTCGCGGCGCTCGCCCTCGTCGCCTTGGCCCGTAAGGGCTAGCGCGCGGGAAGGGGCGACGTGCCCCGCTGGCTCGCTCACCTGCTCGTCGTCGTCGGATGGCTCCTGACGCCCGTCCTGGCGTGGTCGGCGTCGTACGTCGGGCTGTGGGCCGGCGCGCTGGTAGCCGCCCGTTTCACGCGCCCGGTCACCATGCTCGTCGTGGCAGCCGCCGTTGCCACACTCTCCGGGTTCACCGCTCTTTTTCTGTGGGTCCGCTTCATGCACCGGGTCCCGCACCTCTTGTCCCATCACATGGCGCCACGCACGTCGGAGGAGCAGCGCGCCGTTGCCGCGGCTGACTAGGGCCTGGCGGCTCACGCCGCTCCTGCTCCTCCCGGCTACGCTCGGGGCGCAGGGAGGGGGTCGGGGGCTGGAGCTCCATCTCGGGCGCTGGTACAACGGCAATCACGCCGACGTCTACGAGCTCCGGACCACGACACGGCTGGGCGGACCGTTCACCCATGGATTCGCACTCACCCTCCTCGTGAACGACACCCTGGGCCGGCGCCGGGCCTTCTACGGTCTGGGTTACGAGATGCAGGTCGGAAGGGGCCGGGCCACTCTTGGACCATACGCGCTCACGGGACTCGCGCTGGGACTTTCCACCGACACGTCCACGCAGGAGCTCGCCGCTCAGTGGACCCTGGGAGGCGGGCTCGAATGGCGGCCGCTCTCCTGGTTTGCCCTGGGAGGCGAGCTGCGTTATCGCCTCGAGGATCGGGGCCCGAGAGGGTTCTGGAATCCACGCCCCGATGCGCGCAAGGGCGTGAGCGCGACGCTCGGGGTGTCGTTCGGATTGGGGAGGAGTGCAGGGGGAAGCGGGAGGCGTGGGAACGGCGCCCCGCCGGACCTGCCGCCACCGCTGCCGCCCGCGACCATCTCCGGCAACGCAGCCGATGTGGTGCAGACGGCACTCGAAGCCCTGGGGACGCCGTACATCTGGGGCGGTACGGCCGACAACGGGTTCGATTGTTCCGGGCTGGTTCAGTACGCCTACGGCCAGCACGGCATTCGGCTGCCGCGCATGAGCCGCGATCAGGCGCGCTCCGGGGCCGAGGTCCCGCCCGTAATCGATGCACTCCGTCCGGGCGACATCCTGCTCTTGTCGGCCCGCCCCGGCGCGGGTGTGACTCACGTGGGGATGTACGTGGGCGAGCTCAAGTTCATCCACAGCTCGAACCGGGGCGTGAAGCTGTCGCGCCTGGACCCGCAGGATCCGCAGGGCGCGTATTGGCTGGATCGGTGGGTGGGGGCGCGGAGGATCATACCGTGAAACTCGTCATCGCCTTAACCGTGAACGCCTCTATCCTCGCCTGCGCCCCCCCCGCCCGCTACGAGCAGCCCTCCGCGCTGCGCGGGTACGAGATCCTCATCACGCGGCGCGACTCCCTGGGCCAGGGTATCGCGGAGGGACTCCGGCGCCGCGGGTTCACCGTGCGGCGGCATGTGCGGGGCGGGAGCAGACCCACCGCGTACCTGCTGGTATTCACGTTCCGTGAAGCGGAGCCGCCGGCTCTCACCTGGCTCCATGTGCGCCTGGCCGATACCCGCACCGGGGCGATCGTGGCCGCCGTGTCGGTGCCGCTCGACTCCCTGGGGGCCACGACGCCGGACCACGCCCGGGCGATCGTGGACTCACTCGCCGCCTCCCCCGCTCTGGGACGCCAGATATCGCCCCCTTGACTTGCCACGGCCGCCGGGAGAGATTCCTCGCGGTTGACTTAGCACTCTCCAGGCGAGAGTGCTAACAACGTTGTTCCACAGACACTTAGAACCAGGTACCGAGGTGGAGGATTGAGCACCATGGCAACCGCAACGGCTAGGAAGACGACGCTCAAGATCTTCCCGCTGGCGGATCGGGTAGCCATTCGGCCGATGGAGGAGACCGAGACGATGAAGGGCGGTCTCTACATCCCCGACACGGCGAAGGAAAAGCCGATCCAGGGCGAGGTGATCGCAGTAGGTCCCGGGCGCCGGGAGAAGGATGCGCTGGTCCCGATGGAGCTGAAGGTCGGGGACCGGGTGGTCTACGGCAAGTACAGCGGCAGTCAGGTAGAGCTCGAGGGTGAAGAGATCATCCTCATCAAGGAATCGGACGTCATCGCCAAGCTTGGCTGACGCTTCTAGGAGGAAACGGACATGGCTGCGAAGCAACTGGAGTTCAATGTAGAGGCCCGCGCCCGCTTGAAGCGGGGCGTGGACCAGCTGGCCGAGGCGGTGAAGGTCACGCTCGGCCCGAAGGGCCGCAACGTCGTCATCGACAAGAAATTCGGCAACCCGACGGTCACCAAGGACGGCGTCACCGTCGCCAAGGAGATCGAGCTGGAGGATCCGATCGAGAACATGGGCGCCCAGATGGTGAAGGAAGTGGCGACCAAGACGTCGGACCTGGCGGGTGACGGCACGACGACGGCGACCGTGCTCGCCCAGGCGATCTTCCGCGAGGGGCTCAAGTCGGTCACGGCCGGCTCGAACCCGATGTCGTTGAAGCGCGGGATTGACCGGGCGGTGGAGGTGGTGGTCGAGGAGCTGAAGCGGATCTCGGTACCCACCGCCGGCCGCAAGGAGATCGCTCAGGTCGGCGCTATCTCTGCGAACAACGACAAAGAGATCGGCGACCTGATCGCCCAGGCGATGGAGAAGGTCGGCAAGGATGGCGTGATCACGGTCGAGGAGGCGAAGGGCCTCGAGACCACGCTCGAGACGGTCGAGGGAATGCAGTTCGATCGCGGCTACCTGTCGCCCTACTTCATCACCGATCCCGAGAAGATGGAGGCGGTCCTCGAGGACGCCTACATCCTGATCCACGACAAGAAGATCTCGTCGATGAAGGACTTGCTCCCCATCCTCGAGAAGGTGGCGCAGGCCGGCCGGCCGTTGCTCATCATCGCCGAGGACGTGGAGGGCGAGGCGCTGGCCACGCTGGTGGTCAACAAGCTGCGCGGCACGCTGAAGGTGTGCGCCGTGAAGGCGCCGGGCTTCGGTGACCGCCGCAAAGAGATGCTGGTCGATATCTCAGTGCTCACCGGCGCGCCGCAGGTGATTTCGGAGGAGATGGGCCTGAAGCTCGAGAATGCGACGATCAACGATCTCGGCCAGGCGAAGCGGATCGTGATCGACAAGGACAACACGACGATCGTGGGCGGGAAGGGCAAGTCCGACGCGATCCAGGGCCGCATCAAGGAAATCAAGGCGGCGATCGAGAAGTCCACGTCGGACTACGACAAGGAGAAGCTGCAGGAGCGGCTCGCGAAGCTCGCGGGCGGCGTCGCCGTGATCAACGTCGGGGCGGCGACCGAGACCGAGATGAAGGAGAAGAAGGCGCGCGTGGAGGATGCCCTGCATGCGACGCGCGCCGCGGTCGAGGAAGGCATCGTGCCCGGAGGCGGCGTGGCGCTCCTGTGGTGCCAGAAGTCGCTCGACAAGGTGAAGGGGACCGATGACGACGAGAAGATCGGCGTCGACATCGTCCGCCGCTCGCTCGAGGAGCCGATGCGGATGATCGTCCAGAATGCGGGCGCGGAAGCCTCGATCGTGGTCGGGAAGGTGAAAGAGTCGAAGGACAAGAACTTCGGCTACAACGCCCAGACCGACGAGTTCGAGGACCTGGTGGCGGCGGGCGTCATCGACCCCACCAAGGTCACCCGCACCGCGTTGCAGAACGCTGCGTCCATCGCCGCACTGATGCTCACGACCGAGTGCGTCGTGGTGGAGAAGAAGGAGAAGGACAAGACGCCGCCGATGCCCGGTGGTGGCGGCGGCATGGGCGGGATGTACTAAGCACTAGACGCACAGACGCAACAGACGCACAAAGAACTAGACGCACAGACGCAACAGACGCACAGTGGTGAACAGGCTGGAGGGAGCAGGGGTTCTCTGCTCCCTCTTTGCTATTCTCCCCTGTGCGTCTGGCCGTTGCCGGTCCTAGTATCTTTGGCCCCATGCCCGCGCCTTCCGGCGAGCGCGCGACCCTGTCGCGCGACCTCTCCGACTTCCTGATCGAGCTGTCGATCGCGCTTCACAAGCACGCCATGTATCCCGAGGGACACCCCTCGCTCGCCCCCGCGGCGGCGGGCGTGACCCGGCGCGCCGGGTTGCTGCTCGAGGATCGAGCGACGGTCTCCCTCGGCGTGGCCCGCAACCAGCTGGTGATCGAGGGGGTGGCGACCGACCCCAAGCATCCCGTGCTACGGGAGCTAGCCGGCCGGCTGCATCGCCACCACCTGGGCGCCATCACGTTTCGGCGAGGCGTGGAGGAGAACGAGGTCGCCGATGCGCTCCGGACGCTCGCCATCGAAGCGGAACGGACCGGGCAGCCGCTGGGCCTCGGCGATCGGGACCGCCTGGCGGCGTGGCCGCACGTGCAGCTCCATGCGCTGACGTACGAGCGCCTGGAGCTCACCGACCAGGACGGCCCCGCCGCCGGGGAAGGGGATGCGCGCGCCGCCCAGCTGTGGGTGGGCCTGGCTCGGGCGGCCTTGGCGACGGCGCCGGAAGACAGCCGACCCACCCCCACGGAGCCGACGGTGATCGCGCAGGCCATCGACGAGCACTCGAAGGCCGAGGCCACCGGGTACGATCAAGTGATCGTCGGCTACCTGCTGCAGATTGCCGCCGAGCTCAAGACCGCGGGCAGCGCGGAGGCCGCCGCGCTGCGGCGGCGGACGTCGCGCCTCATTCGCACCCTCAAGCCCGAAACGTTGCAGCGGCTGGTGAAGATGGGGGGGGACTTCGCGCAGCGGCGCCAGTTCGTCTCCGATGCGGCCGACGGCATGGCGGTGGATGCGGTACTCGATATCCTCAAGGCCGCCGCGGAGACTTCGCACGAGACCATCTCCCACTCGCTCGTCCGCCTGTTGTCCAAGCTCGCGGTGCACGCCGAGGCGGGCGCCGCGCCGGTGCGACCGCAGGCGGACGCGGCGCTGCGGGAGCAGGTGCAGCGCCTGCTGGCCGGGTGGACGCTCCCCGATCCGAATCCGGGCGCGTACGGCGAGGCGCTGCAACGCATGGCCCGCGCCGCGCCGGCCGGGGCACCGCGCACGGATCACCATGCGACCGAGCCCGATCGTCTGGTGGCAATGGCGCTGGAGATCGGCACGCTGGGACCTCGTCTCCATGCGGCTGTCGACCGGGTGGTGGCCGAGGGCCGGCTCGCGCAGCTGCTCGACGAGCTCGAGGCCGGGGTAGCCGACACCGCCGCCGCGGCGACGGTCCGCGCGCAGATCGCCACCCCGGCAGCTGTGCAGCAGATCGTCGCGCGAGAGCCCATTGACTTCAAGCTGCTCGAACGGCTCGTGCCGCTCGTGGGCACGGCGGCGGCCGCACCGCTGCTCGATGCCCTCGCGGCGGCGGAGTCGCGCGGGGCGCGGCGCGGGTTGCTCGCGCAGCTGGCGAAGATGGGGGCCGAGATCGCGCCGGTCGTAATTGCGCGGCTCGACGACAGCCGCTGGTACGTGACGCGCAACCTGCTCGCGCTGCTCGAAGAGCTGGGGCCCCTGCCGGCGGGGTTCTCGGCCGCCCCCTACATGCGCCATGCCGACGCGCGAGTGCGCTGGCAGGCCGTGAAGCTGCAGCTCAAGCTTCCCGCCGAGCGCGACGAAGCGCTCGTCACCGGCCTGCGCGATCAAGACCCACGCACGCTGCGACTGGCGCTGAGCATCGCGGTCGCGCTGCAGGGCTGCCCGGACGCCGCCGTGCCCCTGTTGGTGAATCGCGCCACGGATCGCACTCTGGCGGGCGACCTCCGCGCCCTCGCTGTGCGCTGCTTGGGGTACACCAAGGCGCCGGCCGCGCTCGAGACATTGCTGCAGATCACGGCGGGGGGCCGCACGCTGTTCGGTCGGGAGAAGCTGGCCGCCAAGTCCCCCGAGCTCCTCGTCGCGCTGGCGGCGCTCGCGACCGGGTGGCGCCACGATCCGCGCGCGGGCGCCCGCCTCGGCCTTGCGGCCTCGTCGACCGACGGCGAGATCCGCCACACCGCGGCACCGCAGGCGGGCCGACCCTGAGCAGCCCCGCAGGCTTCCTCAACGCGTTCGCGCACGCGCTCGCGGCGATGACCCTCTATCGGCCGGGCCATCCCGCCCGCGAGCGCGCGATCGACGACGCGTATCGTGAACTGAGCGATCTGCAAGCGACCGAGTCGCAGCCGCTGTTCACGTTCCTGGGAGACGAGATCGTGTTCGGGCGGCTGCCGCTGCGCGAGCTCAAGGCGTGGGACTGGGGGCGCCGGCTCGCGCTCGCCGGGATCCAGCGCCTGGAGTTTTCCGATCCCGTGAGCCGGGAGGAATTCGAGGCGTTCCTCGACGAGGTGCTGGCCCGGCTCACGCTCTCCGCGATCGACACGACGGAGGCGCGCCAGATGCGCCGCTCCAGCATCCGATTCGGCGCCGTGGGCGTGCGCGGCGGGGATGAGCAGGTGACATCCGGGATCCCGACCGCGACGATCAACTATTCCCTGAGCGAAGAAGCGGACGCGGTGCGCTGGGTCCAGGAGGAAGTGCAGGCTCGGGGCACGCTGCCGCTCTCGGAGGCGGAGGCGGTGGTCCGCTCGCTGTCGATCGCCATGCACGGCGGGCGGCAGATCGTGATCCCGCTGCTGCAGCTCAAGGAGTTCGATCAGTACACGACGACCCACTCGATGAACGTCGCGGTGCTGGCGATGGCCCTCGCCGAATCCCGCGGGCTCTCGGCGCGGGACGTGCGGGCGTTCGGGGTGGCCGGACTGCTGCACGATATCGGCAAAGTGAGAATCCCGCTCGAGGTTCTCACCAAGCCGGGACGCTTCACCGACACGGAACGGGCCTTGATGAACCGCCATCCCGCCGAAGGCGCGCGCATCATCCTGCGCGCCGAAGAAGACCTGGATCTCGCCGCGGTGGTGGCCTACGAGCACCATATCATGCTGAACGGGGACGGCTATCCCACGTTCCAGTTCCGGCGCGATTGCCACGAGGGCAGCAAGCTCGTCCACGTGTGCGACGTGTACGACGCCCTCCGCACCCACCGGCCTTACCGCGAAGCCTGGCCGCAATCGAAGACCCTCTCGTACATCGAGGATCGGGCCGGCACGGAGTTCGATCCCGAGCTGGCGGGTGCGTTTGTGCGGATGATGCGCCAATGGGAGCCGCAGGTGGCGGTCATGACCGACGAGCGCACCCCGGTGCCCGGGGCGCCCGAGGGGGCGGGCGCGTCGCCGGCGACTTGAGGCATCCCCATCCTCGTTCCCCTTTCCGGGGTACGTATCTTTGTACCATGGTGCCGTTACTCTCCCGCATTCTCGTCCTATTGCTCGGGATCGCTCCCGGGCTCTCCGCACAGACGGCACATGCCGGCGCGGGTCCGCGCGCCCGTCTCGAAGGGAAATGGCAGGCCAAGACTGAAGACGAGATTCGCAACATCATCGTGCGAAGCGACAGCTCGGCGCAGTTCGGTGATCAGGTGGCGCGTTGGCGGGTGGTGGCGGACAGCTTGTGGTTGACGCTGGGGGACGGGGTCTGGCAGGTCTACGGCATGAAGCTCGACGGCGACAAACTCACGCTCTCGGGGGGCGACCTGGAGAAACCGGTGACGCTGCGCCGGGTGGGGCCGGCTTCCGCCCGTGCGGACTCGGTGGCCATCCCCGCGCCGCCCCCTCCCACCGAGCGCGCTTGGGACTGACGGAGGGGCCGCTCAGGGTGCTTCGCGGATGTTCGCGACGCGCCAGCCGTTCGGCGTCCGGGTGAAGCGGATCGTTTGGCGGAGGCGGGTCTCCCTTTGGGCGCCGCCGCCGGCCGGCACGTACACGTAGACGGTCCGCACGGTGGCGTTCGCCGTGTCGGCGCGCGTGCTCAACTGGTCGAGGGTGTATCGGGCGGTGAGCCGCGTGTACCGCTGGAAGAACCCCTGCCACGCCGCCACATCCTTCTCCGCCATGCCGGGCATCAGGACCTGCAGGTTCCCCACACGCTCACTCGATACCGCACGCTCGAGATCCTGCAGCAGTACGCCGATCGCGGCGTGCGACTCGGGTGGCTGGGGGGAAGGGGGAGCCACCCCGGCGGCCACACCCACCTGCTCGGCGTCGAGCGCCGCCATTCGGGACATCACGTAATCCATCGCCGTGTAGAGCGAGTCCGCGCGCGCGAGCGAGGTGGCGGCGCGCCCCGCTTCGGGGCGTGTCGCGAGCGCGTGCACCACGGGCGTGGCGCGGGCGATGGCCTGCTCGGCCTCCCGCTGCAGCGTCTCGGCTTCGGCCTGAGCCTTGGTGTACTGGGGGATCGCGCCGAGGTAGCCGCTCGCGGCCCGCGCCAGGTCTCCGGTGCGCAGGGCGCGCTCGGCATTCTGCACGACGGTCTCGGCGAGAATCAGCGACGGCACGTTGTTCTTCATCGCGCCCGCACGCCGGGCCCGGTCGCGGGCCGCGAGGGCCGAATCACGCTGGGCGACCAGCGCGCCGTTGAGATGCGCCGGCATCGGATACGTCAGCAGCTGGTCGAGCGTGGCTCCCGTGAGCTCGGTGTCGGGCAGCGCGGCGACGGGGGAGGGGGAGCGCGATACGTAGAGGAGCACCAGCGCCGTCACCATCAACGTCGTCAATGCCGCCGCTCGCCACTTGATCGGCGCGTGCGTGACGAGGCGGAGGACCGCCGACGGGATCGGCGTCCACTTTAGGCTCAGCCGCTCGGTGGTGTCGGTCGCCCCGGAGAGCGCTACGCGGATGCTGAACAGGGCCGACTGCATCTGGCGCGCTGTCTCGTAGCGCTCCTCCGGCACCTTGTTGAGGGCCTTCCCGACGACGCGCTCGAGCGCCGCGGGGATCGAGGTCGCCATGGTGCGGAGCGGCTTCGGGTCGGTGGTGAGCACCTGGTACAGCACGCCGTGGACCGTTTCCCCTTCGAACGGTTTACGGTACGCGAGCAGCTCGTACAGCAGGCAGCCGACGGCGAAGATATCGGTGGCCGGGGTGATGGCCCCGTTGGTGATCTGCTCCGGCGCCATGTACGTCGGCGTGCCGACGATCGCGCCCGAGCCCGTCACGTCGGCCGACTGCAGCCGCGCGATGCCGAAGTCCATGATCTTCACCGAGCCGTCGGAGGCGATCCGGACGTTGGAGGGCTTGACGTCGCGGTGGATCACGCCGCGCTCGTGCGCGTAGGACAGACCCTGCAGCACCTCGATCACGATGTCGAGCTTGCGCTCGAGCGCGAGCGGCTCGCTCAGCGCGATCAGCGAGCTCAGGTCTTGCCCGTCGACCAGCTCCATCGCGATGAACAGCTGCTCGTCCGAGTCACCCAGATCGTAGATCGTGACGATGTTGGGGTGTTGCAACGCGCCGGCGGCGCGCGCCTCCCGCATGAAGCGCTCTTGCGCATCGGTCGCGCGGCCCGCTCGCGACAGCAGCTTGAGGGCGACGTAGCGCCGAATGACGGAGTCGTACGCCTTCCACACGGCGCCCATCGCCCCTTCGCCGATGAGCTCGTGCAGCTCGAACTTACCGACCCGTCGGTATTGGTCCGTTTGCGGCATGGCGCCTGTATCCGCTGGAACTGAACAATGTGGGCGTTCCCCACCCGGGGAGCAACCGGCCGAGCACAAAACTCAGCGCGTGGCCCAGTCGTAAATCCGCTCCAGCATGGCCCGGGTGACGTCGTCCACCACCACGTCGCGGCGCGGGAGCACGCGCTCGGCGATCTTGAGGAACCCGTCCCGGCTCATGCGGCTGTCGCCCGCGCCGCCCCAGGCGAACGGAGGGACGTACTTGGGCGCCCGTACGCCCTCGAAGACGCTCGCGCCGGTGCCGATCACTGTCCCCGTGGCGAGCAGCGTCCCAATCGCCGTCTTGGCATGGTCGCCGATCAGGCTCCCGAGAAACTGCAGACCCGTCTCGAGTCGCGTCCCCGCGACCTCGAGGCGCACTCGACCGTACGTGTTCTTCAAGTTCGACGTGATCGTCCCCGCGCCGAGGTTCGCCCAGCGGCCGATCACGCAATGGCCGACGAAGCCGTCGTGCGCTTTGTTCGCGTATCCCAGGAAGACGCAGTTCGACAGCTCACCGCGCGCGTTCGAGTGCGGGCCGATCGCCGACGCGCGCACGGGCCCGCCCAGCACGTGTGCGTTCGCGCCGATCCACAGAGGCCCCTCGAGGCGGGTCCCGGCGCGGACCTCGGCGCCGCTCTCGAGCACCACTGGCCCGTTCCGTACATCGAACACGACGCCGGGTTCCACGGCGGCATCCCGCAGGGCGATCGCGGCGGGATCGCCGACCACGATGCTCCCCGCGGGGAGCGGGTCACTGTCGCCGAGCAAGCCGCGCAGGTCGTCCGGAAGCAGCCGCTCGAGAGCGGGGACCAGGTCGTAGGCGCCGTGCAGCACGACGCCCGGTACCTCGATCGCTGCGGCATGCGGCTGGGGCCCGTCCCACGTGGCTCCCGGTCCGACGCCCCATCCCACCGTGACGCCACCGCTCGTGAGGCGAAAGGCGCCGTCCGGGAGCGCGGGAGCGAGCCCGCGCGGCGCGAACGTCGACGAGCCGATCACGGCCGGCCCGGGAACGGGGCGACGGGCGGCCACGAGGGGGACGCCGGCCTCGGCGAACCCGGCGAGGTGGGGCAGGGCGAAGATCGCGGTCGTCTCCGCGCCGACAAACGTCTCCCACCGCTCGCGGATCAGGTGCGCGCCGGCCCGCAGCTCGCACAACGGGCGCGCGCCCGCGAACGGCGCCCACGCCGGCGCGGGATCCGGATCGAGCAGGTAGAGGGCGTGGGGGGGGGTCACAGCCCTTGCACGAGCTCCTTCAAGCGCTCGGCGCGGCCGATGGGCATCACGAGCGTGTGGCCGTTCGCCCGCACGACCACCATGTCTTCCAGACCGACGACGGCGACGTGCTCGCTCTCGGACCAGATCACTGAGCGGCGCACGTCGTCCGCCACGGTCGCCTTGCCGACCACCACGTTGCCGTGCGCGTCGGGCGTGCGGATGCGCAACAGGGCGTCCCAGGAGCCGATGTCGTCCCAGCCGAAGGTCCCGGCCACGACCGCGAGCTTCTTCGTGCGCTCGAGCACGGCCACGTCCACCGCGACCGGCCGGACGGCGGCGAAGAAGCCCGCGACGTCGCCTCCCGTGAGCGCCGGCCACCCGGGCTTGAGCTCGCGCGCGTAGGCACCCGCTTCGCCCAGGAAGCGCGCGACGCCCCATGCAAACAGCCCTGTATTCCAGAGTGCGCCCCGGCGGCGCAACAGCGCGGCGCGGGCGGTGGATGGCTTCTCGAGAAAGCGCCGCACGGTGCGCGCTCCACCCAGCGGCTTCCCGGGGATGATGTACCCGTATCCCGTCTCGTTGCGCGTCGGCTTCACGCCCACCGTGACCAACACATCGTACTCGGCCGCCACGCCGAGCGCCTGTCGCCCGGCCGCGCGAAAGGCGCGATCATCGCTCACCGCCCAGTCGGCGTGCAACGACAGCATCTGGGCCCCGGGGTCCCGCTGCGAAATCCAGTGCGCGGCCCACGTGAGCGCCGGCGCGGTGGACGCCGCGCGCGGTTCGGCGAAGATCTGGGCCCGCGGGATCTGCGGCACCACGCGGGCCACCTGGTCGACCAGGAACGGCCCGGTGAGGATCAGGATCCGCTCGGGCGGGACGAGTCCGTCGAGCCGCTCCACCGCCTGGACCAGGAGGGGTCGGTCGCCGGCGAGCGGCAGCAGCTGTTTGGGCCGCTCGGGCGTCGAGAGCGGCCAGAATCGCGTGCCCGCCCCGCCGGCGAGGATGGCGGCCCAGACGCTCATCGCGGGTCCTGGGGAACCGAGGGAGGGGGTGCGTCGCCCAGCATCGCGGCGATACGCGCCGTGAGCTTGCTGGGGCTGAACGGCTTGGTGAGCAACCCGGCGCCGAGGCCCTCCGCTTCGCGCAGAATGCGTTCTTCGCCTTCGGCGGTCAGGACGATGACGGGAAATACGCGAGTGGCCGCGGCGGCACGGAGCTCGTGCAGCAGATCGAGCCCGGACCCGTCGGGCAAGTGGAGGTCGAGCAGCATGGCGTCGAAGGGCGGGGCGCCGCCCTGCAACGCGTGCCGCGCTTCGCCGAGCGTACGGGCGAGACTCACCATGTAGCCGAGGCGTTCGAGGTGCGGGCGCAGCAGCAACCCGATATGCGGCTCGTCGTCGACGACGAGGAGATGCCGCCGGGCGGGCGACAAGGAGAGCGACTCCTGGGTCAGAGCAGCCCGGCGATCGCCGAGCGGTGGCGCCGCAGGTCGTAGAGCAGGGCGCCCACGTTGGTGGACGGCCGCACCAGGACGACCAGCAAAGCGTCGGCGTTGAGGACGGAGACCACGGCGAGGCCGGACCCGAATTCGAGCACGCCGGTGCCGAATTCCCCGCGCCCTCCCGCTTGGCCCAGCTGCGTCAACCCGTTGATGACCGATGGCAGCAGGGCGGCCACGTTCTCGGCGTCGAGGCCGTCGGCCGCGCGGGCGTCGATCGGCAACCCGTCACGCCCCACGACCACCACCGCGTCCACGCCGCCGCGGCGGGCGAGCGCTTCGACCACATCCCGGATTGTCGCCATACGGCGGCCAAGCTAGGAATGGAAACTGGCGAAGTCAAGCAGCCACCGTGGGTTGACCCACTTGCACGCCGCGCGGTATCTTCCCCGCACCGAATGCCTTCCCACCGTCGAATTTCCGCACGGCACGTCGCGTTGACGGGGCTCGCACTGCTAGCCGCGGCATGCGGCGACACGACGGGCCTGCCCGCCCCCTTCTTCACCAATGTGGTGGACACCGTGTCACTGTTCGCGTTGCGGGGGACGGCTATCACCCAGCCGTCGGCCTACACGCTCGACGCCGCGCAACCCGTCCGGACGGACCAGACCACCGCGCTCGACTTCGCCTTCGACTTCGACTCGCTCGGGGCGCCCGCGCTGTTTCCCACGGGCGCGATCAATCTGGGCCAGTTGTCCGGTCTGCAGCGGTCCACGACGCCGTTCAACGCGATCACGCTTGCGCCGACCGGGGGCTACATCTTCGACAAGCCGCTCGCGCTCGATACGGGGACGGTCGTGCTGGTCCGCTCGCGGCCGACCACGTGCTCGTTCGGCGTGACCGTGTCGTTGTACGCCAGGCTGCGCGTCCTGAGCGTGGACTCGACGGCCCGCCGCGTGGATTTCGAGATCCTGGTGGACCAGAACTGCGGTTACCGCGGTCTCGAGCCCGGACTCCCGAAACAGTAGCGTCGTGATCGATCTCAAGCTCCTGCGCGCCTCGCCCCAGCAGGTGCGCGCCGCGCTCGCCCGGCGCGGCGATCCGACCGTCACGCGGCTGCTCGACGAGCTCGAGGCGTTGGACATGCGCCGCCGCGCGCTCACCGGCCAGCTCGACCAGCTCAAGGGTGAGCGCAACGAGGCCGCGAAGGCCGACGCGCGTCTGATGAAGGAGAAAGGAGCGCTGCCGCCGGACGTGCGCGAGTCGCGCCGCGCCCTGGGCGAGCGGATCGACGCGCTCGAGGCGGAGCTCAAGGGTGTCGAGGCGGCGCTCGAAGAGAAGCTGCTCTACGTCCCGAACGTCCCGCTGCCGGACTTGCCGGACGGCGACGCGTCGCACAACAAGACCGTGCGGACCTGGGGCGAGCCGGCGCCGAAGGGCGGCAAGCCGCACTGGGAGATCGGCGAATCCCTCGGGTTGCTCGACCTTGCGCGCGGCGCGAAGGTCTCGGGGTCGGGGTTCCCGGTCTTTGTGGGCGCCGGGTCGAAGCTGGTGCGCGCGCTCATCAACCTCATGCTCGACCTGCACACGCGGGAGCACGGCTACGTCGAGGTGGAGCCGCCGTTCCTCGTGAAGCGCGAGACGATGCAGGGTACGGGCCAGGTCCCCAAGTTCGAAGACGACGCGTACAAGACAGCGCCCGACGATCTCTTCCTCGTCCCGACCGCCGAGGTACCCGTCACGAACCTGCATCGCGATGAGATCATGGACGGTGGGAAGCTGCCGCTGGCCTATACCGCCTACACGCCGTGCTTCCGGCGCGAAGCGGGGGCCGCCGGGCGGGACACCCGTGGACTGCTGCGGGTGCATCAGTTCGACAAGGTGGAGCTGGTTCGGTTCGCGCGGCCCGCCGATTCACCGGCCGAGCACGAGCGGATGACCGGGCACGCCGAGGCCGTACTGCAGCGCCTCGAGCTCCCTTACCGCGTCGTGCTACTCGCGGCGGGCGACCTGGGGTTCGCCAGCGCCAAGACCTACGACCTCGAGGTCTGGGCGCCGGGCGTCGGCCAGTGGCTCGAGGTCTCGAGCGCGAGCTCCTTCACCGACTTCCAGGCACGGCGCGCCAACATCCGCTACCGCCCGGCTGCGGGCGCGAAGCCGGAGCTGGCCCACACGCTCAACGCGTCGGGCGTGGCGCTGCCACGCACCATCGCGGCGCTGCTCGAGACGCGGCAGCAGCCTGACGGCTCCGTGACGGTTCCGGCGGCGCTGGTCCCGTACCTGGGAATGGAGCGCCTCGTGCCGCCCTCCGCCGGTGGTCCGTAACGCGGCCCTGCGCCGCGCGGGTCCTCCCGTCGTGGCGGGGCTGGCGCTGCTGCTCGGCGGGATCACCATCTGGTATGCGTGGGTGGTGGCGCGCCACCTGCGGGACGATGCGCGGCAGACCAGCACCCTGCTCGGCCGGGTGTTCGCCGGCCTGAACGATCCGCGCCCCGACGCCGCCACCGACGCCCTGCTCGACCTCGCCCGCCAGGTGCGCTCGCTCGGCATCGCGATCGTCGTGATGGACACTGCGGGTCACATCACGGCGCTCGATAACGCGCCTCCGCAGATCGGCGCCGACACGGCACGCCTGCAGGCTTGGATCGCCGCGCTGGACATCGAGAACCCCCCGTTGGTCCAGCCGGGCGTGGGTACCATCCACTACGGCACCGGAACCGCCGCGCGGCGGTTCGCGAGTATCGCCGCACTCGAAGGCGCAGTGCTCCTGTGCCTGGCGCTGCTCGCCGGGTGGGCTTACCGCTCGCAGGTCGCCGCCGCGCGCGACCGGCTGTGGGTCGCCATGGCGCGGGAGTCGGCCCACCAGCTCGGCACGCCGCTCATGAGCCTCACGGGATGGATTGCCTACCTGCGGGAAAATCCGGGTACCCCGGGGGCCGAGCTGGCGGAGCATCTTCAGGCCGATGCGGAACGCCTCGAGCGGGTGGCCAAGCGGTTCGAGCGCATCGGTCGGCCGGCGCGCCGGGAGGCGGTGGGGTTGGGTGCCCTGGCCGAGCGGGTGGTGAGCTACTTCCGCCCGCGGCTCCCCACGCTGGCGAGCCCGGTGACGCTCGCGCTGCGCGCGACCGGGCCGGGCCCCACCGCGCTCGGCGATCCCGTGCTGCTCGAGTGGGCGCTCGAGGCCGTGATCAAGAACGCGATCGACGCGCTCTCGGGACGCGGCGGGCGGATCGACGTGGCGGTGGATGCGGCGGGCCGCACCGCCCGGCTGAGCGTTCGCGACGACGGTCCCGGCGTGCCCCCGGAGGTGCGGGCCCAGCTGTTCGAGCCGGGCGTCTCGACCAAGCCGGGGGGGTGGGGCATCGGACTGGCGCTGGCGCGTCGCATCGTCGAGCAACAGCACGGCGGCCGGTTGGTGTACCGGCCGGCCCCGACTGGGGAGGGGGCCGAGTTCGTGCTCGAATTCCCGCTCGTGAGCGCGACGTGACCCTCGCGCTGAATCCCCAGCAGGATGCCGCGGTCCGCCATCCCGGCGGCCCGCTCCTCGTGCTCGCCGGCGCGGGCTCGGGCAAGACGCGCGTTCTCACGGCCCGGATCGCGCACCTCATCCGCGAGCGGGGCGTCGCGCCATCGCGGATTTTCGCCGTCACGTTCACGAACAAGGCGGCGGGAGAGATGCGTGCGCGGGTGGCCGCGCTGCTCGGCGCCGACCCGCGCGGTCTGTGGATCGGCACCTTCCATGCGCTGTCGGCGCGCCTGCTCCGGCGTGAGGCGGCCCTGCTCGGTTTCGGGCCGAATTTCACGATCTACGATCAGGACGACTCGGAGTCCTTCATCAAGCGCCTGTTGGAGCAGCGGGGTCACTCCCCCAAAGCCAATCCCCCGCGCGCGATCCACGCCATCATCTCGGGAGCGAAGAACCGGATGATCCTCCCCGAAGAGCTGGGCGCGAGCGCCGACAGCCCGCTGGAGCGCGTCGCGGCGGAAATCTATGCGGGGCTTGGCCCCGCACTCCGTCAGGCCAACGCCATGGACTTCGACGACCTCCTGCTGTTTCCGCTCACGCTGTTCGCCGAGCGTCCGGAGCGCCTGGCGTACTGGCAGCGGCGTTTCGATCACGTCTTGGTGGATGAATTCCAGGACACCAACGCCGCCCAGTACCGGCTCGTGAAGCAGCTCGCCACCGAGCACAGAAACCTCTGCGTGGTGGGCGACGACGACCAGGCGATCTACGGCTGGCGCGGCGCGGATGTGCGACACATGCTCTCGTTTCAGCAGGACTTCCCCGGGACGACCCTCATCAAGCTCGAGCAGAACTATCGGTCCACCCAGGTGATCCTCGATGCGGCGAACGGCGTCATCGCGGAAAACGGCCGCCGGCTGGGCAAGACGCTGTTCACCGCGAAGCAGGGCGGGGAGCCGGTCACGCTGCTCACCGCGGCGGACGAGCGGGACGAGGCGGAGTGGCTCGCCGGCGAGCTCAGCCGCCGGGCGGCAGACGGCGACCTGGCGTACGAAGGGATGGCGGTCCTGTACCGCACCAATTCGCAGTCGCGGCCGCTCGAAGAGGCGTTCCGGTTCCGGGGGATCCCGTACCGGCTGGTCGGCGCCGTGAGCTTCTACGAGCGCCGCGAGGTCAAGGACGTGCTCGCCTACCTCCGGCTCATCGCCAATCCCCGGGACGACGAGGCATTCGCCCGCATCGTGAACGTGCCCCGGCGGGGGATCGGCGACGCGTCGTTCGCGCAGCTCGTACGCGCGGCGACCCAATGGGGGCAGCCGCTCCTCGACGCCGCCCGGGCGGCCGAGCGGATCCCCGACCTGCGGCCCAATGTGCGGGCGGCCTTTGTCGGGGTGGCCGCGCTGATCGACGAGCTGCGGACGCGGCATGCCGCGGCCGATCCCGCCACGGCGTTGGAGCAGGCGGTGGCGGCGGTGGGCTACGCCCAATATCTGGCCGACGAGGGACCCGAGGGTGTGGAGCGCCTCGAGAACGTGCAGGAGCTGATCGCCGGGGCGGCGGCGTGGGCCGAGACGGCGGAGGACGAGGGGGATGAGGCGGGGGATGAAGCCGGGGGCGAGGGCAGGGGTGCGGGCGCATCGCTCATCGAGCGGTACCTCACCCAGGCGGCACTCGTGGCGTCGGCCGACCAGGGGACGGGGGACCCGACCGGCGTCACGTTGATGACGGTGCACATGGCGAAGGGCCTCGAATGGCCGGTCGTGACGCTCACCGGGCTCGAGGACGGTCTGTTCCCGCTGGCGCGATCGGCGAGCGAGCCGGGGGGACTCGAGGAGGAGCGACGGTTGTGCTACGTGGGACTCACGCGCGCGCGCGAAAAACTGTATCTCTCATGGGCGCGCACGCGCTACCGCACCGGGCGACTCGAGCTGTCGGAGCCGTCGCGCTTCCTCGAGGCGCTGCCGGCGGGCGCGCTGGAAGAGCGGAGCACGACGCCCATGTGGGACCGCGGCGCGCGCGGTGGGCGCGGCGCGGCGCGGGGCGGCCGGTCGCCGCGCGCGGGGCCGGCGGAGCTGGATTGGGAGGTCGAGGCGTCGCAGGACGCGCCGCGCTACGCGGCCGGTGAGCGGGTGCGGCACCGCAAGTTCGGGGGCGGGGTGGTGCGGGCGGTGTCGGGCTCCGGCCGCGAGCTCAAGGTGACCGTTGAATTCGACGACCAGGAGATCGGGACCAAGCAGCTGCTCGTCGCCTACGCCGGGCTCGAGCGCGAGTGGGAGAGTGCATGAGCGTCACGCATGACGAGGTTCGCAGGATCGCGCAGCTCGCGGAGCTCGACGTGAGCGAGGAAGCGCTCCCGCTGCTGGCCGAGCAGATGTCGCGGATTCTCGAGTACGTCGCCCAGATCAACGCCGTGCCGGCGAGCGAGGGCGTGAAGCCGTTCGTGCCGGGGCCGGACGCGGTGCGGTTCCGCCCCGACGAAGTGAAGCCCTGGCCGCTCGCGTTCGGACCCGCCGAGCTCGCGCCCGCCTTCCGAGACGGCTTCTTCCTCGTGCCCAAGCTCGGGCAGTTCGAGGACGCCGAAGCGTGAGCGATCCCAGCGAAGCGCTGGCGAGCGCCAAGGCGGCGGCCGATCGCATCGTCAAGGTCAAGCGGCTGAACGCCTGTCTCACCCCGATCAAGGAGCTCCGCAAGTCGCTGGTCGCGCAGGCGGCGGCGGCGCATCCGTCGGGCGTGCTGTACGGCATGCCGGTGGCGGTGAAGGACAACATCTGCACGCTCGAGTTCACCACGAGCTGCGGCTCGAAGATCCTCGAGGGCTACCGCTCGCCGTACGACGCGACTGCCGTGGCGAAGCTGAAAGCGGCGGGCGCGTTGATCGCCGGGAAGACAAACTGCGACGAGTTCGGCATGGGGTCGTCCACGGAGCACTCGGCGTACGGCCGCTCGCTCCACCCGTTCGACAAGACGCGGGTGCCGGGCGGCTCGTCGGGTGGCTCGGCGGCGCTGGTCGCCGCGGGCGCGGTACCCGCCGCGCTGGGCTCGGAGACGGGCGGCTCGGTGCGCCAGCCGGCGTCGCTCTGCGGGGTCGTGGGGATCAAGCCCACCTACGGGCGGGTGAGTCGCTCCGGCCTCGTGGCGTTCGGCTCCTCGCTCGACCAGATCGGCGTGCTGGGCCGGAGCGTGCACGACGCGGCCCGCGTCCTCTCGGTGATCAGCGGGCGCGACCCCAGAGACGCGACGTGCGAAGACCGCGACTCGCTGCGCCTCCCGAACGTGCCCGAATCGCTCCAAGGCTTCGTGATCGGGGTGCCGAAGGAGTACTTCCCGCAGGACCTGGACCCGGCGGTGCGCCGGGCCTGCGACCGCGCGATCCGCCTGCTGCGCGAGCTGGGGGCGGCGGTGCGCGAGGTCTCGCTGCCCCACACGGCGTACGCGGTTGCGACCTACTACATCATCGCGCCGGCCGAGGCGTCCTCCAACCTGGCGCGCTACGACGGGGCCCGGTACGGCCCGCGCTTCAACGGATCGGAAGACGTGCGCTCGCTGTACCGCACGACGCGCGGCGAAGGATTCGGCCCCGAGGTGCGGCGCCGGGTGCTCGTCGGGACGTACGTGCTGTCGTCGGGCTACTACGACGCATACTACCGGAAGGCGCAGCAGATGCGCGCGCTGATCGCCCAGGACTTCCGCAACGTCTTCGATCGCGGCGTGGATCTGCTGTTCACCCCGACCACGCCGACCCCGGCCTTCAAGGCCGGCGAGAAGCTCAACGACCCGGTGGCGATGTACCTCTCCGACATCTTCACAGTGACGGCGAACCTCGCGGGACTGCCCGCCATCTCCGTCCCGATCGGCCGCATCAAGGGCCTGCCGATCGGCGGGCAGCTCATCGGCCAGGCGTTCCTCGAGGACGAGATGCTCGAGGCGGCGTACGCGCTCGAGCGGGCCGTCCCGGCCGGCGAGGAGGCGTGATGGCGGGCGCCTGGGAGACGGTCATCGGGCTGGAGACGCACGTCCAGGTGCGCACGGTATCGAAGATGTTCTGCGGCTGCTCGGCTGCGTTCGGGGCCCCGCCCAACACTAACGTTTGCCCGGTGTGCCTCGGCCTGCCGGGCGCGCTGCCGGTGCCGAACGAGCAGGCGCTGAAGCTCGCGGTACGCGCCGCGCTGGGGCTCGGGTGCAGCGTGCATCCGCGGAGCGTGTTCGCGCGCAAGAACTACTTCTATCCCGACCTGCCGAAGGGCTACCAGATCTCGCAGTTCGAGCAGCCGCTCGCGACCGCCGGGTCGCTGTCGTACCTGTCGCCGGACCGCGGGATCGCCACCGCTACGATTCAGCGCCTGCACGTGGAGGAGGATGCGGGGAAGTCGCTGCACGACCGCTTCCCGAAGCAGACGGCGATCGACCTGAACCGCTGCGGCGTGCCCCTGATCGAGATCGTCACCGGCCCGGATTTCCGGTCGCCCCACGAGGCCCGCGCGTACCTCCTCACCCTCAAGCAGGTGCTCGAGTACGCGGGGATCTCCGACTGCGACATGGAAAAGGGGAGCCTGCGCGTGGACGCGAACGTCTCCGTGCGCCGCGCCGGCGAGACCGCGCTCGGCACCAAGACCGAGGTGAAGAACATCAACTCCTTCGCCTACGTCGAGAAGGCCCTGACCGTCGAGCGGGATCGCCAGATCGCCGCGCTCGAGGGCGGGGGCACGGTCGCCCCGCAGACCATGCTGTACGACTCGAAGACGAACAGCGTGCGGCCGCAGCGCAGCAAGGAAGAGAGCCACGACTACCGCTACTTCCCGGACCCCGACCTCCCGCCGCTCGTGCTCACCGAGGAGTTCATCGCCGAGCAGCAGACGCTCCTGCCGGAGCTGCCCGCGAAAAAGCGCGAGCGCTTCGTCGAGAAGTATGCGCTGAGCGTGACCGACGCCGCCGTGCTCACGGCCGATCGCACCGTGGCCGACTACTACGAGGCCGTGGTCCACGCGGGAGCGGACGCCAAGACCGCGGCGAACTGGGTAATGACGGAAGTGCTCGAGGACGCCAAGGATCACGCGGACGGGCTGCGCGTGCCGCCAGGCGCGCTGGCGAATCTGATCGGACTGATTCGGGGCGGTTATGTCAGCCATCAGGCCGCGAAGCGGGTGTTCGCCGACGTCGCCGAGCGCGGCGGGGAGCCGCGCAACGTGGCCGAGGCGCTGGGCGTCATCCAGGTAGGGGACACCGGTGTCTTGGCCGGCTGGGTGAGCGAGGTGCTCGCGGCTCATCCCGCCGAGGTGGCACGCTACAAGACTGGTGAGACGAAACTGGTGCAGTTCTTCCTTGGACAAGTGATGAAGGCCTCTCGCGGCACGGCCGATCCCAAGCTCGCTCAACGGGTGCTGGAGCAGAAGCTCACTGCGTGAGCCGCTAAGCACACAAACCACCTTTTCATCGTCGGTCCCGTAACTCCTCGCGCTGTGGCAACCTGCGCCGGGGGGAGCCGGCTTTGTGTTTCGTGAACTTGACTTTAGTTATTATATCAATAATATTGATTTTGCACTAAATATAGTGAAAGGCGTGAGCACGTGGCCAAACCGTGGATTGAGCACTTGAGCGACGAGGACCTCGGCTTCTTGAAGCGGTTCCTCCTGGCTGGGGGGACGCTGAAGGACCTCGCAGCCCAGTACGGGATCTCGTACCCCACGGTTCGACTGCGGCTGGATCGGCTCATCGACAAGGTCAAGCTGGTCGACGCCGCGCCAGAAGCCGGTCCGTTCGAGCTGCGGCTGCGTGCCGCGTACGCCGACGGTCTGCTCAACGCCGAGACGTTCCACGCGCTCCTGGAAGCTCATCGAAAGGAGCAGGAGGATCGACATGAGACACGTGCTCGCTAGCGCCTGCATGGCGCTCCTGGTGGCCACGCGTGCGGTGGCCGCACAGGACCTGACGATCGATTGGTCGCGGACGGTCGTGCCCGGGGGTGTAGTGCGGGCCGGCGAGGGGCCGGGTGGCACGCCCGTCCTCGAGCTCCGCGCCACGGCCGCGGGGCCGACGTCGCTTCATCTCGTCACAATCGATCACCCGCCGGTCTCGGGCCCGCGCTACGTCGTCGCCGGTCAGGTCCGCTATCAGGGTGTGGAGGGGCAGGGTTTCCTCGAGATGTGGACGGTGTTCCCGAACGGCGAGCGGTTTTTCACCCGCACGCTCGCCGCGCAGGGCTCGCTTGCGGCCTTCCACGGCGAGTCGAACTGGCGGCGGTTCGAGCTCCCCTTCGACATGAGCGGCGCGTCCCAAGTCCCAAGCCGCCTCGAGATCAACCTGGTCCTCTCCGGGCCGGGAACGGTCTGGCTCGGGCCGATTCACCTCCAGCCGTGGGCCGGTCAGGCCGGAACGAACGGCGGCTGGTGGAGCGAGCGGGTTGGGACTCTGGTCGGCACCATGCTCGGCAGCTTCCTGGGCGTCGTCGGGGCGATCATCGGTGTTCTGAGCGGTCGGGGTAGAGCCCGTCGCCTGGTGCTCACGCTGCTGGTCGGGATGATCGCCGTCGGCGGCGGCTTGGCGCTCGTGGGGGCGGCGGCCGCATTGAGCTCCCAGCCGCGGCACGTCTGGTACCCGCTCTTAGCGATCGGCGGGGCCTCGGCGGTTATCGGGCTGGTGATTCTACCTGCCATGCGGCGCCGCTTTGCGGCGGAGGAGCTTCGCCGGATCGACGCCCTGGATGCCGGCTCCCGTTCCTAGTCTTGCTCCCGGTCCCGCCACGGGCGCTGCGCCTGGGATTGCCGCCAGTACGCGAGGGGCGGCGTCGGCAGCCCGAAGTGGTGTTCCGCCGTCTCGAGCATCCGCTCGGGATCCTCGCGGCCGCCCTCGTGGAGCGCCTGCCGCCGCATTCGCTTCGCGAGCTTGAGCGCCTGATCGCCGGCCGGATCGAGCCGCCGCGCCGCCGCGTCTTTCTCCCCTAGCATCTCCATCACGTACTCGAACGCCACGGCCATGTGGCGCTCCACGTCCGCGTCGGGCAGATCCCAGCGCGTGTTCTCGAGGATCATCTGGAATGCCCAGCGCCAGCTCTCGCTCTCGGTGAGATGCACCATGCCGCGGAACAGCCGCCGGCTGGTGCCCACGCTGAACAGCGTAGGTGAGATGATCGTGTCGAGGTGCGTGTCGCTCGGCGTGTGATCCTGGAGGATGAGCTCTTTCGCTGTGCCCGCGTAGGCAGGGCCCAGATGGGTCTCGAACCGGCTCTCCCAGTAGCTGTGGCCCAGCGCTGCCGTGCTGGAGGTGAGCACGAGCTGGCGCGGTACGAAGAAGTTGTGGGCTACCGCATCCGCGGCCAGGTGCGACAGATAGCCGAGGCCGAACGCGCGCAGCGGATCGGTGTGGGCCAGGTCGAAGATTTCCTGACCCACGTGCCAGGCGTGGCAGTGCCGGCCCACCGGCGCGTACTTCTTGGCCATCGAGGTATCGGCGGCGATGTTGCCGTAGAGGAAGTCGTAGGGAAATGCGCGCAGCAGATCGACCACGCCCCCCGACAGCTGGTGCAGGTTTGCGAGGACGGATTCGCCCAGGTAGACATGGGTCCCGGGCGTCCAGGCGTGCGCAGCGCCGGGGAACAGGGCCACCCCGACCAGGCCGGCCGCCGCGGCCGCGAGGAGCTGCTTCCCCGTCAGTGCTTCTTCCCCCGCTTGAGCGTGCGCCGGCCCCATTCCAGCAGATTGATGCCACGGCGCAGCGTGCGCAGCGTCGCAGCCACGTCGAGCACCGTCGTTTCCACTTCTTCCTGCACGACTTCGAACACGGCGTCCAGATCGGCCAGCCGCGCCTCGGCCGCATCGGCGGCTTTGACGATTCGCTCGCGCAGGTCGCGGGAGGTGCCGACCAGACCATCGGCCTCGCTACGGATCGCGGCCACCAGCGCTCGCACGTCGCCGAGGGCAGGCCCCGCCAGCTCGCGCACCACCCGCAGGAACGCGCGGAAGCCCAGCGCCGCCACCACTGACGCGGCCGCGATCACGATCGCCGCCAGGGCAAGAATCGCGAGTGAAATCCCGGTCACCACCGCCACCCAGGTTGGGATCATCGCGGCCAGTCCGCGGGAGCGTTGGCACTAAGCTCAGCCGGCGCCGTGGCCGGTGTCAACGGCGCGGGCGCGGCGGGACTCGCGGCCGTCGTCCGGAGGGCCAGCACCATCAGGGGAGGCGCGGCCAGCTGCGCGGCCGCTACGCCGAGCACGATGGTCGTCAACAGCGCGCCGCTCGCACCGGTGCCGTCGCTCCCGTACGTGTTGAAGAAGTTCAGACCCATCGCGATGGCGGCGCCGCCCTGCGCCATGGTGCCAAGCCCGACGTTGGGCGGGAACGCGCCCAAGCGGAGTGGGACGCCGGCGTACCGCACCACGGCCCACTTGGCCGCCGCGCGCGCGGCCGCAAGCAGCGGTATCGCGACCAGGATCCACACCGTCGGGAGCGTGAGCAAGGCCCCGGCGATGACCAGGAAAATCGCATAGATAGGCGGCTCCCAGTCCGCGAGCACCCGGCGCACGGCGTGGCGCCGGGGTGATGCGTTCACGATCAGGGCCGTCGCGAGGGCGCACACCAAGAAGGGCGAGAGGTCCGCCGCATAGCCGACGCCGGCGCCGAACAGCAGCGTGGCGAGGAGCACGAGGTCCACGTCGGCAGGCTCCGGCCGCAGTCGGGTGAGCGCGAGGAACACGATGCCGACCAGCGCGCCGCTCCCCACCGCGAGGACGAGCCACGCGAGCCAACCCAGCCCGACGCGGCCCAGGAGCGGGTGGGCCCGGTGCAAGGCGAGCGGCAAGGTCAGAACGAGGGCGCCGCATGCGGTCTCGAGCGCCGCGGCCAATGTAAAGGCGCGGGTCGCGCTCTTACGAATCCCCATCACCCGGGCGACCAGGGTCACCGCCCCCGGCCCGGACGCGGCGGCCACCGCCCCGAGGGTCAAGAGCGCCGGCAGGCGCGGCGTCCATGCGGTGGTCAGGGCCGGGACGAGGCGGCCGAGCAGCCACGCGCCGAGCGTGACCGCCGCGAAGGCCGCCGCGGCGGAGAGCGCGGCCAGGAGCCACGTGCCGCGTCCGATGCGCCGCACGTAGCGCCACGCGAATCGGGCCCCGAGGGCGGCGCCGATCCAGCCGATGGCGAGCGCCGTGACCGGCGCGAGCGCGTCCAGCACCGGTCGATTGATGAGGTCGATCCCGGGCCCGAGCACGAGACCCAACAATACGAGGGGACCGCCGGCGGCGAGGATCGGGTCGAGGCTGGTCAGGTGGCGCCACCGGACGGGCGGCAGCCGCGTCGCGAGCAAGCCGATCGCGGCCAGGCCCGCGAGCGCGAGAACCGGACTCACGTTCACGTCGCGAATGTTCGCGAACGCTTGACGCCGGCGCAAGCCGCCGCATAGCTTGGCTGACCCATGCCACCGTCCTTTTCGGTCACGGGCGGCCGCGCCTTGAAAGGCACGATCCGCCCGGCCGGCAACAAGAATGCGGCCCTTCCCATCCTCGCGGCGACGCTGCTCGCCGATGGGCCCTGCCGGATCGACAACGTGCCGCATATCCGCGACGTCGAGACGATGCTCGCCTTGCTGGCGCATCTCGGCGCCGAGGTCCGCTGGCTGGGGCCGAACACCGTGGAGGTCGATGCCGCGCGGGCCGAGCCGCGCGAGCTCGACCCCGCGCTGTGCGCCCGCATCCGCGCGTCGATCCTCTTGGCCGGCCCGATGCTGGCGCGCTTCGGCCGAGTGAGTCTCCCGCCTCCGGGCGGCGACGTGATCGGCCGGCGGCGCGTGGACACCCATTTCCTCGCCCTCGAGCGGCTCGGGGCGGAGGTCACCGTCGGCGCCGCCTACCAGCTCGAGGCGAAGAGCCTCGTTGGGGCCGACATTTTCCTCGACGAAACCAGCGTCACGGCCACCGAGAACGCCCTGATGGCGGCGGTTTCCGCCCGCGGCACGACCACCCTGCGGAACGCCGCCTGCGAGCCGCACGTCCAGGATCTCGCGCGCTTCCTGTCGGACCTGGGCGCGCGCATCCAGGGCGTCGGGACCAACACGCTCACGATCGAGGGCGGATTGCCGCTCGCCGCCGCTGCCTGCACCGTGGGGCCGGACCACATCGAAATCGGCTCGTTCATCGGGCTCGCCGCCGTGACGAACGGCGCGATCACGATCGACGGCGTGCGCGGCGAGGATCTGCGCAGCATCCTCCTGGGGTTCGAGCGGCTGGGCGTCCGACCCCGACTCGACGGCACCCAGCTGATCGTGGATGCCGGTCAGGAGCGCCGCATTCGCCCCGACCTGGGCGGGCACGTGCCGAAGCTGGAGGACGGCCCGTGGCCCGCCTTCCCCGCCGATCTGATGTCGATCGCGATCGTGGTCGCGTCGCAGTGCGAGGGGATCCTCCTGGTGTTCGAGAAGCTGTTCGAGTCGCGCCTCTTCTTCGTGGACAAGCTGATCGGGATGGGGGCCCGCATCGTGCTGTGCGATCCGCACCGAGCCGTGATCGCCGGGCCCTCGCCGCTCCACGGGGGCGTCGTGGAAAGCCCGGACATCCGGGCCGGCATGGCGATGCTGCTCGCGGCCCTGGCCGCCCACGGCGACTCCGTGATCCACAACATCGGCCAGATCGCGCGGGGCTACGAGCGGATCGATGAGCGGCTGCGCGCGGTGGGAGCGCAAATCGAGAGACGGGAAGCGTGAAAGACGTCTCACCACCCGCTCCGGCGTCCGTCATTCCGTCGCTGCGCGAAGCGCCGCTCGGTGACTCCGCCGTCCCGCGCATGGAGCTCGCCGAATGGGCGTCCCGCTACGGCCTCGTCGCCGGGATCACGACCCGCGGGCACGGGTTCTCCCTCGGCTTGTGGAGCGAAGAGAACGTCGGCCAGGTGATGTCGCGCTGGCGCGCCGTCGGCGCGGCGGTCCGTCCGCGCTTCCCCGGCGTGATTCTGGCGCACCAGGTGCACGGCACCACGGTGCGGTGGCACCCGGCGGCCAGCGACGGGTGGCTGATCGTCGACGGGGTGGATGGGCACGCGACTGGAGCACGAGGGCTGTTGCTCACGGTCACCGTCGCCGATTGTATCCCCGTCTACCTCGTCGCACCCCAGAAGCAGGTGGTCGCGCTGCTCCACGCCGGATGGCGGGGGACTGCCGGAGGCATCCTGGAGCGCGGCGTGGAGCTCGTGAAGCGGCTGGCATTCGTGCGGTCGGCTGACATTGTAATGCATTGTGGGGTCGGCATTTGTGGTGAGTGCTATGAAGTAGGTTCTGAAGTGCTGAGCCAATTCAGCGGGCGCGCGGAGACAGGACCGGGGCACGTGGATCTCCGGGCCGCGCTGGCGCAGCAGGGGCAGGCGCTCGGGCTGGGAGAGATCACGCTCTCCTCGTGGTGCAGCGCGCATGACCGCGAGCACTTTTTCTCGCACCGGGCCTCGGGCGGGCGCGACGGACGGATGATCGCTTACGTGGGATTGCCGCTCGCTTGACAGCCGCCCCCGGGCGGCTAGATTCCGGCCGGTGAAGCGGGCGAAGTTGGGCCCGCGCTTTTTTTTATGCTCACCGACAGCCTCGTCGAGTCGTTTCGGGCCCGATTGGCAGAGTTGGGCCTCGAACTGGCCGACCTCCGCATCGGCGGCACGCAGCACCGGCCGCTCGTTCAAGCGCGCATCGAATGGCCGCCCAGCGAGCCGCCGCGACGTGTGACCGTGGACGATTGTGCCACGGCGAGCCGGGCGCTCGAGGCGTGGCTCGACGCGGATGGTCCGCTGGGGCGCCGCTACATGCTCGAAGTATCGAGCCCGGGGATCGAGCGGCCATTGCGCTGGCACCGGCACTGGGTGCGATTCGTGGGCCGCGAGGTCCAGGCCACGGTGGCGGGGCTCGGCCGCGTGCGTGCGCGCATCGTGGCGGTGCCCGACGAGGCGACGGTAGTGCTCGAGCCCCAGGGGGGAGCGCCGCGGCCGGTGCCGCTGGCCGGAATTCGCGACGCGCGTTTGGCGGTGGATTGGTGACGAGGAACCCATGACGACGAATACAAGCGATGTAGTCTCCGCGATGCGGGAGCTGACGAACAGCAAGCAGCTCGAGCGGACGGAGCTGCTGGACCTGCTGAAGGACGGGCTGCACGCCGCCCTCGTGAAACGCTACGGTCCCAATGTGCGGGACGAGATCGGCATCGACGAGCTCAAGGGCACGATCCGGATCGCGGTGCTCCGCACGGTGGTCGAGACCGTGGAGGATCCGGGCTCGCAGGTGGCGCTCGAGGAAGCGCGCTTCGAGGATCCGGATTTCCAGGTGGGGGATGTCCTGGAAGAGGAAGTGCCGTTCGAGGCGTTCGGCCGCACCGCCGTGCAGGCCGCGAAGCAGCGCATCATCCAGCGGGTCCGCGAGGGCGAGCGGGCGCGCATCCGGGAAGAGTTCTCCGACAAGGTCGGCGAGCTCTTGTCGGGCGAAGTGCAGCAGATCGAGCGCGGCAAGATCGTCGTCATGCTCGCGAAGTTCCGTGAAGCCGAAGCGATCATTCCGTACCGTGAGCAGAACCACCGCGAGCATTTCCATCAGGGGGACACGATCCGCGCCGTGCTGAAGCGGATCGAGGAGACACCCAAGGGCCCGCGGCTCATTCTGTCGCGCGCCGACCCGCTGTTCGTCAAGGCCCTGTTCAAGCTCGAGGTGCCGGAGATCCAGCAGCAGATCGTCGAGATCCGCGCCACGGCGCGGGAAGCGGGGAGCCGCACCAAGATCGCCGTCTCGTCGCGCGACGATGCGATCGATCCGGTGGGCGCGTGCGTGGGCATGAAGGGGTCGCGCGTGCAGGCGGTGGTGAACGAGCTGAACGGCGAGCGCATCGACATCGTCCCGTGGTCCCCCGATCCCGAGCGGTTCGCGAAGCTCGCGCTCGCGCCGGCGCGGGTCGCGCGCGTGTTCTCCGACCCCGAGACCAAGACGATCCAGGCGATCGTGGACGAGGATCAGCTGTCGCTCGCCATCGGGCGCAACGGACAGAACGTGCGGCTCGCCTCCGAGCTCACCGCCTGGAAGATCGACCTGTACTCGAGCCGTGAGTGGTTGGAGCGCGGTGGGGAAGGGCCGCTCTTCGCTCCGCTGCCCCCGGCGGAAGACGAAGCCGCGACCAAGGTCTCGCTGCGCGAGCTGAAGGGTCTGCCCGTCGAGCTCGTGGACGTGCTGGAGCGCGCCGGGCACAAGACCCTCCAGGATATCCTCGACCTCGAGCGGGAGGATGTCGACAAGATCGCCGGCATGACGCCCGAGATCGCGGACAAGCTCATGGCGTTTCTGAACGAGATGACCGAAGACGGCGGCGACGACGAGGCAGCGCCCGGTGCCGTGGGTGACCCCGGAGCGGGTGGGGGGAGCGGCGACGGCGGCGGGAGCGGCGACGGCAGCGGGGGCGGCGGGGGCGGCGCGCCGGCGCCGGTGGCGTGAGCGAGCGGCTGATCCGGCTGCTGGGGCTGGGCGCCCGCGGGGGCGGCGGGCGGGTGGTCATCGGGGTGACCGGGGTGCGGGCGAAGCTGCAGCGGGACGCCCTGTCGTGCGTCGTACTCGCGGCGGACGCCAGCCTGCGCACCCGGGAGAAGGTCGAGCGCCTGGCGCGGGCACGGCGAGTGCCGGTGCTGGTGGGTCCGGTGGCGGAGCGGTTGGGGGCGGGGTTGGGGCGGCCGCCGGTGCAGGCCGTCGGCGTGGCGGATGCCGCGCTGGCGCGTGGGTTGGTCGGGTCTTTGGAGGAGTGAGTGACGACGACGCGGATTCACGATCTGGCGGCTGAATTTGGGATCTCCTCTGAGCTGCTCATGGGCATGCTCAAGGAGCAGGACATCTTCGTGCGTAGCCACCTCTCGCCGCTCAAGCCCGAGCAGGTGGCGCTGATGCGCGCGCGCTGGGAGCGCGAGAAGCGGAAGCAGAAGGATGCGCCCGCGGCTCCCAAGCGCCGCCGCGCCGTGAAGGCGGCCGAGCCGGTAGCGGCGGTAGAGCCCGACGGGCGGCCCAAGCGTCGCCGCCGCACGGCGGCCGAGATGGCCGCGGTCGACGCAGAGGCCCAGGCCGAAGCGGCCATCGAGGCGGAGCGGGAGCTGAAGGCGCGCGAGGCGCTCGAGGCCGCCAGAGCGGTGGACGAGGAGGCGAAGCCGTCGCTCGAGGAGCGCGCCGCGGCGCTGTTCAGGGAGCTGCCGGTGGGCGAGCAGGCCGGGGCGGAGTCGGCGAGCGCCGCGCCCGCCGCGGCCCATGCCGCTGCGCCCTTCATTACGTCCCCGCTGCCTCCCGCCGCCGCGCGGCCCATGATCCCGACCCCGGTGCGGCCCAAGCCGGTGGCGAGTGCCACGCCGGGCGGCGCCGTGCCCGCGCCCCCCCGACCCGTCGCCTCGGCGGCGCCGGGCGCGATTCCGCTGGAGGAGCGGCGGCGTGAGAAGGGGAAGAAGCGCAAAAAGGGCAAGAAATCTCTGGTGGACCAGGAAGCGGTCGCCCAGAACATCTCGCGCACCCTGGCGTCGATCAAAGGGCCGGCGGCGAGGAAGGGAGGGCACCGGCGCGAGGAGGGACCGAGCTTCCGCGAGGTCGAGGAGCAGAAGCGACGCGACGAGAAAGAGCGCGAGAAGACGCTGGTGCGCGTGACCGAGTTCATCACGGTCTCCGAGCTCGCGAACATCCTGAAGGTGCCCGCCAAGGAGATCGTCGGCTTCGCGTTCAAGGAGCTGGGGCAGATGGTGACGATCAACCAGCGCCTCGACTTCGACATGATCGAGCTGATCGCTTCGGCCTTCGGCTTCCAGGCACAGCGCGAGGAAGAGTATGCCCTCGCCGCGTCCGAGGAACCACCCAAGGAAGAGGCGGGCGATCTCAAGCCGCGCGCGCCGGTGGTCACCGTCATGGGCCACGTCGACCACGGCAAGACCTCGCTGCTCGACTACATCCGGAAGGCCAATGTCGTGGCGGGCGAGGCGGGCGGCATCACGCAGCACATCGGTGCGTATCAGGTCACGCTCAAGGACGGGCGTTCGATCACGTTCCTGGACACGCCGGGCCACGAAGCCTTCACGGCCATGCGCGCTCGCGGCGCACAGGTGACCGACATCGTCGTGCTGGTGGTCGCTGCCGACGACGCGATCATGCCGCAGACCATCGAGGCGATCTCGCACGCCAAGAACGCGGGCGTTCCGCTGGTCGTGGCGATCAACAAGATCGATCTACCGGCCGCCAACGTGCAGAAGGTGAAGCAGGACCTGCTGGCGCACGGCGTGGTGCTCGAGGAGTTCGGCGGGACCACGCTCGCCACGCCGATCTCCGCCAAGACGGGCCAGAACGTGCAGGAGCTGCTCGACCAGATCCTGCTGCAGGCCGAGCTGCTCGATCTGAAGGCGAACCCCGACCGCCGGGCCCATGGCACGGTGCTCGAGGCGACGCTCGACCCCGGCAAGGGTCCGCTCGCCACCATCCTCGTCCAGAATGGCATGCTGCGCGGCGGGGACGACTTCATCTGTGGACAGTTCTACGGGCGCGTGCGCGCGATGTACGACGAGCGCGGCCAGACGGTCGACGGCGCGGGGCCGTCCACGCCGGTGCAGGTGCTGGGCTTCGAAGGTGTGCCCGAAGCCGGCGACACGTTCCAGGTGATGACGGACGCGGCGGCGGCGCGCGACATCGCGCAGAAGCGCCAGCGGCTCGAGCGCGAGGCGCAGCACCGCCGCACCGGTCGCGTGAAGACGCTCGAAGACTTCATGTCCGAGCGGGCCGAAGGCGGCGCGGCGGCGCTCCGGATCATCATCAAGGCGGATCAGGGCGGCCCGGCCGAGGCCCTCGCGGACGCACTGGCTCAGCTCTCGACGCCCGAGGTCAAGGTCGAGGTCGTGCACCGCGGCGTGGGCGCGATCACGGACTCGGACGTGCTGCTCGCCAAGGCGTCGAACGCCATCATCATCGGCTTCCACGTGCGACCCGACTCCAACGCGCGCGCCTCGGCGGAGCGCGAGAAGGTCGAGATCCGCACCTACCGCATCATCTACGAGGCCGTGGAAGAGGTGAAGGCGGCGATGGCGGGCCTGCTCGCGCCCGAAAAGAAGGAAGTGGTCTTGGGCGAGGCGGAAGTCCGCCAGCTGTTCAAGATCGCGAAGGTGGGCACGATTGCCGGGAGCTTCGTCCGCTCGGGCGTCATCCCGCGCACGGCGCGCGTGCGGGTGGTCCGCGACGGCGTCGAGGTGTACGACGGCACGCTGTCTTCGCTCAAGCGCTTCAAGGACGACGTGCGCGAGGTGCGCGAGGGATTCGAATGCGGGATCGGCGTCGAGAACTTCAACGACCTGAAGGTCGGCGACCTGATCGAGGCGTACCGGATCGAGGAAGTCGCGCGCTCGCTGACACCCGCGTGATCGTTGGGGTCATGACGTGGGAGCTGCATCTCGTGGCGTGTCACTCGCTCAAGGATAAGCGCCACGTCCTGAAGAGCCTCAAGGACCGCCTCCACAACCGCTTCAACGTGTCGGCGGCGGAGACGGCGCATCACGATCTGTGGCAGCGCGCCGAGCTGACGGTGTGCGTGGTATCGACCGACCGGGACCACGCGCAGAGTGTGTTGCGGGAGGCAGACCGCCTGATCGAAGCGGCCGACGGCGCCCGCATCGTGGACACGAGCGCGAGTTTCTTCTGATATGAGGCGACGGACGAGCCACCGCCCCGAGCGCGTGGCGGAGGCGATCCGCCAGACCGTGGCGGCGTTTCTCACCGGGAGCGTGCGCGACCCGCGCGTCGGGTTCGTCACGGTCACCGCCGTGGAGGTGTCCGCCGACCTCACGCACGCCCGCGTACGCGTGAGCGTGATGGGCGGCGAAGAGGACAAGGCGAAGTCGCTCGAGGGCCTGGCGAGCGCCGCCCGCTTCCTGCGCGCCCAGCTCGCCAAGGAGTTGCCGCTACGCGTGACGCCGGAGCTCCGTTTCGAGCTCGACCGTGGGCTGGAGCACGCCCAGGAGATCGACCGGAAGCTGCGCGAACTCAAGGAGGGCGCGGGCTGATCTCCGGCGTGGCGCTGGTCGCGAAGCCGGGGGGCCCTGATGGACCCACGTCGCACGACGTCGTCGACACCGTGCGTCGGGCCGTCGGGACCGATCGGGTGGGTCACCTGGGAACGCTCGATCCGTTCGCGGCGGGGCTGCTCGTGATCGTGGTGGGCCGTGCCACACGGTTGGCGCCGTTCGCGGCGGCCTGGGCCAAGGCGTACGAGGGCGTGATCCGGCTGGGCGCCACGACCGCCACCGACGATGCGACCGGCGCTACGGTAGCGACGTCGGAGGCGTGGCATGCACTCGATCGGGCGCGGGTGGAAGAGGCGCTGGCCGCGTTCCGCGGGGCGTACGACCAGCGGCCACCCGCGTACTCCGCGGTGAAAGTGGCCGGTGAGCGCGCGTACCGCCGGGCTCGTCGCGGTGAGGGCGTGGTGCTGCGACCGCGACGGGTCGACGTGACGGAGCTCGAGCTCGAAAGCTTCACGCCCCCCGACGTGGGCTTCCGTGCCACGGTGAGTGGCGGGACGTACCTGCGCAGCCTGGCCCGCGACGTGGGCGAGGCGCTGGGCTGCGGGGCGCATCTCGCGACGCTCAGGCGGACGCGGGTCGGGACGTTCCGGCTCGCGGACGCCGTGGCGCCCGACGAGGTGACGGCCCGCGCGCTGCGCGATCCCGCGGAGCTGGTCCGCGACCTGCCGGCTCGAGATCTGGACGACGCGGGGCGTGCCGCGGTAGTTCACGGACGCCCGGTGCCGGTGGCAGACGGGACGCGGGAAACGGGAAACGTCGCTCTGTTCTGGAGCGGACAGCTCGTCGCGGTCGCCGAGCGCGTCGGCGAGGTGCTCAAGCCCCGCGTCGTGGTGGTGGAGCAGTGATGGGGGGGAGCACCGTCGCGACCGTCGGGACGTTCGACGGGATCCATCGCGGGCACCAGGCCGTGCTGCGCGAGGTCGTGCGGCGGGCCGGGAAGGCGGGCGAGCGCACGACCCTGCTCGTCACGTTTGACCCGCACCCCCTCGAAGTGGTGAACCCGAGCGCCGCGCCGCGGCTCCTCACGCTGTCCGACGAGAAGCGCGTGCTGGCGGCGGCGCTCGGCGTCGAGCGGGTCGAGGTCGTGGCGTTCACGCCGGAGCTGGCGCGTCTCGGTCCCGAGGAGTTCGTGCGTGACGTGCTACGGGCGCGCTTCGGGATGCAGGAGCTGGTTCTGGGGTACGACCATGGGTTCGGCCGTGGCCGCGTGGGCGACGTGGACATGGTGCGGCGGCTGGCGCGCGAGGACGGGTTCGCCATGGAGGTGGTCGCGGCCGTGAAGGACGACGGGCAGCCGATCTCGTCGTCGCTGATCCGGACGGCCGTGGCGCACGGGGACCTGGCATCGGCCGAGCGCGGGCTGGGGCGGCCGTACAGTTTGCGGGCGGTGGTGGAGCGGGGCGCGGGGCGGGGCCGGACCATCGGGGTGCCGACCATCAACCTCACGTCACCCGACCCCCGCAAGCTGCTGCCGCCCGATGGGGTATATGCCGTGCGGGTGGAGATCGACGGCAAGCGGTACGGAGGCATGATGAATCAGGGTCCGCGGCCCACGTTCGGCGTGCACGCGCGCGGCCTCGAGGTTCATCTGTTCGACTTCACCGGCGATCTGTATGGGGCGACGGTGACGGTGGAGTGGGTGCGCCGGCTGCGGGATACCCAGACCTTCCCGTCGCGCCAGGTGCTGGTCGACCAGATCGAGCGCGACGCGGTCGCGGCGCGTGCGATCCTCAAGGGATAGACTCGAATGCGCACGATCCGCTCACGACTCATCGCCATCGGCGGGCTGCTCGTCCTCGCCGTGTGGCAGCTGATCCCCACCAACGTCACCCAGCGCGTACGCGACCCGGCGACCGGTCGCATGAAGGACACCACGATCCGTCGCGTGCCCATCAACCTCGGCCTCGATCTGCAGGGCGGTATTCATCTGGCCCTCGAAGTCGACCAGTCGAAGGGCCCCGTCCCCGACTGCGCCGATGCCATCCAGCGCGCCGAGAAGGTGGTGCGCACGCGGATCGATGAGTTCGGCACCAGCGAGCCGGTCGTGCAGATCCAGGGGCGCTGCCGTCTCATCGTCGAGCTGGCGGGCGAGAAGGACCCGGCCCGCGCCAAGAGCATCATCCAGCGCACGGCGTTCCTCGAGTTCCGCATCACCGACATGAAGAACCTGTTCCGCGACGCGCTGCCCGAGATCGACAAGGCGCTGCGGCGGGCTGGGGTGACGGTAGCGGGCCAGGGGGCGGCGGCGGCGAGCGTGACGCAGCTGTTCGGTACGGACACCGGGAAAGCGAAGGGCAAGGCGCCGAAAGGCAAGGCGGCGGCGAAGGATACGACCGACCTGAACGCCCCCGGCGCCCTCTCGTCGCTCCTCTTCCAGGGGCAGCTGCCCGGCGAGTATCTCGTGCCGGAAGAGCAGGTGCCGGTGGCCGAGAGCCTGCTGGCGCGGCCCGATGTGCAGCGGCTGATTCCCCGTGGCATCGAGCTCAGGTGGGGTACCGAGGTGTTGTCGCGTGCCGGCCGGAGCTACCGGACGCTCTACGCCGTGGAGGATCGGCCGATCATCACGGGTGAATACCTCCAGGACGCGAAGGCCACGCGCGATCCGCTCACCAACCAGTCGGTGGTGAATTTCGTGCTGTCGCGGCGCGGCGGGCGCATCTTCGAGCGCGAGACGGGCCGCCACGTGAACGACTACATGGCGATCATCCTCGATGGCCGAGTGCAGGGACAGCCGCCGGTCATCAAGAGCCAGATCGGGCAGCGCGGACAGATCGAGCTGGGCGCAAAGCCGCTGCAGGACGCCCAGGATCTGGCGCTGGTGCTCAAGGCGGGGGCGCTGCCCGCTCCCCTCACGATCATCGAGGAGCGCACCATCGGGCCGTCGCTGGGCCAGGACTCGATCCGGGACGGCATCCGTGCCGGTGTCGTGGGCGTGGCCCTCGTCGTGCTGATCATGGTGGGCTACTACCGGCTGTCGGGCGTGCTGTCCGTAGCCGCATTGGCGCTGTACGTCGTGTTTACGTTGGCCGGGCTCGCGGGCTTCGGGTTCACGCTCACGCTCCCGGGGCTCGCCGGACTGGTGCTGTCGGTCGGCATCGCGGTGGACGCGAACGTGCTGATCTTCGAGCGGATCCGCGAGGAGCTGCAGCACGGGAAGCTGGTGCGCACCGCCGTGGACGAGGGCTTCAAGCACGCCATGAGTGCCATCATCGACTCGAACGTGAGCACCGCGCTCACCGCCTTCATTCTCTATCTGGTCGGGACCGGCCCGGTGCAGGGCTTTGCGATCACCCTGATAATCGGTATCGCCGCCTCCATGATCACGGCCATCTTCGTGGTTCGTACCTTCTACATGATCTGGCTCGACCGCCGGCCGGACATGGCCACCCTGAGCGTCTGAGATGATCCGACTCTTCGCCAACGCCAATTACGATTTCATCAAGTGGCGCCGCTGGGCCTACGGGCTCACGGCCGCGATCATCATCCCGGGGTTCGCCCTGTTCCTGGTCCGCGGCCTGAACTACTCGATCGAGTTCACCGGCGGCACGTTGATCCAGGTCCAGACGGCCGAGCCCGTCGGACCGGAGCGCATCCGCAGCGCGCTCGACGCCGCCGGCATCCGCGACGCGGAGATCCAGCAGTTCGGGGCGGCCAACGAATACGTGATCCGGGCGCGCCTCGGGCGGGCGGACGCCGTCGTCGAGGGCTCGACCGAGACCACCGCGGCGGCAGTGGACTCGGCGCTGGCGCGGGCGCTGGGCGCGTCACCCGACCACTACAAGATCCTCCGCACCGAGGCGGTCGGCCCGAAGGTGGGGCGCGAGCTCCAGGGCAAGGCGTTCCTGGCGATCTTCTTTTCGTTCATCGTCACCCTCGTCTATCTCGCCATCCGGTTCGAGTGGCGCTTCGGCCTGGCCGCCGTGCTCGCGACGGCGCACGACATCCTCAGCACGATCGCGTTCATCCGCTACCTCGACCTCGAAGTGAGCCTCGTCGTCGTGGGCGCGGTCCTGACGATGGTCGGCTACTCGCTCAACGACACGATCATCATCTTCGATCGCGTGCGGGAGAACCTGCGCAAGTTCCGGCGCCAGAACCTGTACGAGATCCTGAACCTCTCGATCAACGAGACGTTGCCGCGCTCCGTGTTGACGCACGGGACCACCATGGCGACGACGATCGCGCTCGTGCTGCTCGCCGGCGAGGTGCTGCGGCCCTTCGCGCTGGTGATGACGTTCGCGATCTTCACGGGGACCTTCTCGTCGATCTACATCGCGGCCCCGCTCCTGATGTACATCGAGAAACGCTGGCCCGGCGAAGACGCGCGCGGCGCCCGGGCGCTCCGTCCGGCGGGTTCCGTGCCGCTCACCCCGCCCCCTTCCAGCGGCGGCTCCGAGGCCCGCTCCAAAGCGGCCGTGTGACGTGCTGGTCGACGCCCACTGCCATCTCGGCGATGCGGCGTTCGACCCCGACCGCGATGCGGTCCTTACCCGCGCGCGGGAGGCCGGCGTCGGGCACGTCGTGGTCATCGGTGGCACGCTGGCGGAGAGCGAGCGGGCGGTCGCGCTCGCCCGGGGCCTCCCCGGCCTCTCCGCCACGGCCGGCATTCACCCCCATGAGGCACGTCACTGGTCGGCCGCCGCCGCCGCCCGCCTGAGAGACTTGCTCGCCCTACCCGAAGTGGTGGCGCTCGGAGAAACGGGGCTCGATTACCATTACGACCATTCACCGCGGGACGCGCAGCGTCGTGCCTTCGAGGCCCAGCTCGCCCTCGCCCGCGAGGTCGGGAAGCCGGTCGTGGTGCACGCGCGCGAGGCCGATGACGACGTGGCTACGATGCTCCGGGGTGCGGATACGCCGGTCGTGCTGCATTCGTTCAGCTCGGGTCCGGTCGTGTTCGAGGCGGGGATGGCGATCGCCGCGTACTTTTCGTTCAGCGGCATGATCACTTTCAAGAACTGGACGATGACCGACCGCCTGACCGCCTGCCCGCCCGACCGGCTGCTCGTCGAGACCGACGGTCCGTATCTTGCTCCCGTGCCTCATCGCGGGAAGCGCAACGAGCCGGCGTTCGTACGCGCCGTGGCGGAGGCGCTCGCGCGCGCCCGTGGAGAGTCGCTCGAGAGCATCGGCCAGCGCACGACGGACAACGCGTGCCGGCTCTTCGGAGCCCGGCTCGCCACGACCCTTTAGCCGAGAGCATCCGTGACCACGACGGCCAAGGTACCCACCGACATCGCCATCGCTCAGGCGGCCAAGCTGCGTCCGGTGGCCGACATCGCCGCGGAGCTGGGGCTCGACGACGAGGAGATCGAGCTGTACGGCAAATACAAGGCGAAGGTGCGGCTCTCCGCGCTGGCGCGTCGCAAGCCCAAAGGTCGGCTGGTGCTGGTCACCGGGATCAACCCGACGCCGGCGGGTGAGGGGAAGTCCACGGTGACCGTTGGGGTGACACAGGCGCTGCGAAAGATCGGGAAAAATGCCGCGCTCTGCATCCGCGAGCCATCGCTCGGGCCCGTCTTCGGCGTGAAGGGCGGAGCCGCGGGCGGCGGGTATGCCCAGGTCGTCCCGATGGAAGACATCAACTTGCACTTCACGGGCGACTTCCACGCCATCGCGAGTGCGCACAACCTGCTGTCGGCGATGTTGGACGCGCATCTGCATCACGGCAACGCGCTCCGTCTCGACACCCGCCGCATCACCTGGCCCCGCACCATCGACATGAACGACCGCGCCCTGCGCAATGTGATCGTGGGACTCGGAGGGTTGAACGCCGGCCCCGCGCGCGAGGAGCGGTTCGTCATCATCCCCGGCTCGGAGATCATGGCCATCATGGCGCTGGCGACGGGCATCGAGGACCTGGAGCAGCGCCTCGCGCGCATCATCGTGGGGCTCACGTCCGACAAGCAGCCCGTGCGCGCCAGCGACCTGAAGGCCCAGGGGGCCATGACCCTGCTGCTCAAGGACGCGATCAACCCGAACCTCGTGCAGACGCTCGAAGGCGGACCGGCGTTCATCCACTGCGGGCCGTTCGGGAACATCGCCCACGGCTGCAACTCGGTGGTGGCGACCAAGCTCGCGCTCACCCTGTGCGACGTGGTGCTCACCGAGGCGGGATTCGGGGCCGACCTCGGAGCCGAAAAGTTCTTCGACATCAAGTGCCGCATGGCGGGCTTGAACCCCGAGGCGGCGATCGTGGTCGCCACGGTGCGGGCCCTCAAGATGCACGGCGGGGTCAAGAAGGATGCGCTCGGCAAGGCCGACGTCGACGCCGTGAAGCGCGGCGCGACGAACGTGCGCCGCCACATCAGGAACGTGAAGCAGTTCGGCGTCCCGGTGATTGTGGCTCTCAATCGGTTCCTCACGGACACCGACGCCGAGCTCGAAGCGGTGCGGGCCGAGTGCGCCGCGGAGGGGGTGGGCGTCGAGCTGTGCGAGGTGTGGGAGAAGGGCGGGGAGGGAGGCGTGGCGGTGGCCGAAGCGGTGCTGAAGCTGCTGGACGGCCGCACGGCGAAGTTCAAGCCCCTGTACGACGAGAAGCGGCCGATCCGGGAAAAGGTCGAGACGATCGCGAAGGAGATCTACGGGGCCGGGGGCGTGGCGTTCGCCCCTGCGGCGGAGCGGGCGCTCGAGCAGCTGCCCGCGATGGGGCTGGGCGAGACACCGGTGTGCATGGCGAAAACGCAATACTCCTTCTCGGACGACCCGACCAAGCTCGGCGCGCCGAGCGGCTTCACGCTTCAGGTCCGGGACATTCTGCCTTCGGCGGGCGCGGGGTTCGTCGTGGCGCTCGCGGGCGACATCATGACCATGCCGGGGCTGTCGAAGACGCCCGCGGCCGAAAAGATCCGGGTGCACCCGGACGGCACGATCGAGGGACTCTTCTAATGGCACTCAAGGCCCTGGGAATCGTGGTCGCGGAGGGCGCCCCCAAAGCGATCGGCCCCTACAGCCAGGCGGTGGTCGTGGACGGGATGGTGTATACGGCGGGGCAGATTGCGCTCGACCCCAAGACCGGCGAGATCGTGGGCAAGACCACGGCGGAGCAGGCCGAGCAGGTGCTCAAGAATCTCGGGGCGATCCTCAAGGCCGCGGGCTCCGGGCTGGACCTGGTCGTGAAGACCACGGTGTATCTCATCGACCTGGCCGATTTTTCGGCGATGAACGAGGTGTACGCGAAGCACTTCCCGACGCACAAGCCGGCACGTACCACCATACAGGCCGCGGCGCTGCCCAAGGCGGTGCGGGTGGAGATCGACGCGATCGCCAGGGTCGGGTAGGGTCGAGGGTATGACGCTCCGGGTGGTCGCTCTCGTGATCGCCATCGCAGGCTGCGCTGGCGGCGCGAGCCGGTCGGTCCGCGACCGCCTGGCTCTCGTTCCCGCGCCCGACCGCCCGCTGGGCGAGCGCCTGATCGACGCCGATCGCGTCGTGGCTGGCCAGCTCGTCCGGGTCGAGGACGCAGACGAATACGAGCCGCTCGGCTCGATCGTGTTCGGGCTGTTCGGGGCGAAGGTCGTCGTGCCGGCGGCCTACAACGGGGAGCTGCGGGTGGACTCGACGCTGCTCGGCAAGCCTGGCTCCACGCTCTGGGTCACCTTCTTCGCGGCCCGGGGCGCCCGGATCCCGCAGCCGGGCGATACGGCGATCTGGGTGCTGCACCGCCGCGTCCTGTGGCGGTTGCAACAGTGCAGCGAGCGGCAGTCGCTCACGTCCACCGCGTGTCCGTACGACATCGGCCTCGCGCTCGATTCCGACGACGACGTCCGCCCCATCGCGGAGTGGCCCCGCCTCCGCGCGGTTCTCGCCACCCTCCGCCCGAGCCCGGGGGTCCCGCAGTGAGGCTAGATTTGTCAGCCATGAGATCCGCCATCCGATTCCTCGCCCGCGCCGCATGCGCTGCGCTTGCCGCGAGCGCGCTCCCCTGCGCCGGCGCGGCTCAGTCCGGCCTGGCCGCCACCGACCGCCAGCTCGCGCGCGACATCTTCCGCGAGCTCATCGAAATCAACACCACCGACTCCCTGGGAAACACGCCGCGCGCCGCCCGTGCCATGGCGCAGCGGCTCCTCGCCGCCGGCTTTCCCGCGGCAGACGTGCGCGTGCTGATCGGCCCCGATGCGCGTCACGGCAACCTCGTGGCCCGCTACCGCGGCACCGGCGCCGGCGGGGGGGGGCGCCCGATCATCGTGTTCGCACACCTGGATGTGGTGCCCGCGCGGCGGGCGGACTGGTCCGTCGACCCGTTCACCTTCCTCGAAAAGGACGGCTACTTCTACGGGCGCGGCACCACTGACAACAAGGCGGGAGCCGCCATGCTCGTCGCCGACTTCATGCGGCTCAGGCGGGCGGGGTTCAAGCCGCGGCGCGATCTGGTCCTGATACTCGAGGGCGACGAAGAGACCGCGGGCAGCTGCATCGCGTGGCTGGTGGCGAAGCACCGGGACTTGATCGACGCGGAGTTCGCCCTGAACACCGACGCGGGCGGCGGGGTGTTGCGCGACGGACGCCGGGTCATGTTCGTGGTGCAGGCGAGCGAAAAGGTGTATGCCACCTACGTGCTCGAAGCCACCGATAAGGGCGGGCACAGCTCCCTCCCGCGGCCCGCGGACAATCCCGTGTACCGGCTCGCACCGGTGCTGGAGCGTCTGGCACAGTATCAGTTCCCGGTCAAGCTGAACGAGGTGTCCCGCGCGTTCTTCGAGCGCTCGGCCGCGCTCGAGAGCGGGTCCCTCGCCGACGACATGCGGGGAGTCCTGAGGGATCCCCCGGACAGCGCGGCCGTCGCGCACCTCTCGGCCGTCCCGTTCTACAATTCCAAGCTTCGGACGACCTGCGTCGCCACCATGATGGCGGCAGGGCACGCCGAGAACGCGCTGCCCCAGTCCGCCCGGGTCACCATCAATTGCCGTATCCTCCCGGGGGAGCCCGCGTCGGAAGTCGAGGCGACCCTGCGGCGCCTCGCCGCCGACGACCGCATGACGCTGCGCGAGACCAACACGCCGGTCCCCAGCCCACCATCCCCGCTCACCGCCGCGATCATGGGCCCGATCGAGCAGCTCGCCGCCGAGCAGTTCCCCAACGTCCCCGTCGTGCCGGTGATGGAAGCGGGCGCGACTGACGGGCTGTTCCTCCGCAACGCCGGGATCCCCACCTACGGTGTCTCGGCGGTGTTTGAAGAGCAGAACGACGTGCGAGCGCACGGTCGCGATGAGCGGCTCAGCGTGCAGAGCTTCTACGACGCGCTCGAGTTCTGGTACCGGATGATGCAGGCGTTCGCGTCGGACCGGTTGACGCGGTGACCGAAGCGGCGTATTTCAACACCGGAAGACCTGGTCGTCGGGTAGCCGCATGTGGAAGCGAGTGAAGAACGGGGTGCAAGGCAGGGTGGCGCGTTTCCGCGTCCCCGGCGGGGCGGAGCCCGCCGAAGCCGACGGCGATCGCCAGCAGGATGACCCCGGCTCCGGCGAACGACCGATGCCGATCGCGGCTTCCATCCTCTGGAAGCCGATCGACGGCGCGGCGGAGCCAGACGCCGGACTGCTTCCCATTTTCATCACGCAGCGCGCGTTGGCCGCCGTGCACGATCACTGCGCGGCGACGCACGCCGCGTGCTTCGGGCTGTTGATCGGAAACGTGGTCAACTCCCCGGAAACCGGGGCGCCGTATATCGTCGTCGAGTCGACCATCCGCCTCCCCGGGAGCCCGGACGACGACGCCAAGACAGTGCTGGTGCAGGGATGGGTAGTGGCGCAGGACGTGCTACGGAAATCCGGCGATTTGCTGGTCGGCTGGTACCGAGGGGGCGGGGGGGACGCCGCGCTGTCGCCTGCAGAGGCGGACGCGCACCGGGCGTTTTTCGTCCAACCGTGGCAGCTTGCCGTGGTGGTGGGCGGGGGCGAGACGACCGTCGGCGGCGTGTTGCGCCGCTCGGCCAGTAGCGGCTGGGCGCAAGAGTGCCTCCCCTTCTACGAGCTGGTCGATCCGGGATCCTTCCGACCGGACGGCAGCAAGCCAACGCGCTTGCGCTGGGACAATTACCGCACGGAGGAGACTGCGCTCGTTCCGCCGCCCGCGCTACCTGTCCCCGCGGCAGCCGGGGTGCCTGCCGCCGTGCCCGCCATCCGGCGCGCGCCGTCGTCGGCGCAGCCGTGGGTCTTTCTGCCCGATCAGTTCGGTGGTGGCGATGAGGGCAAGGGGCGCTGGGCGCCCCGCATTCGGGTCGGGCGGATCGCACGGTGGGCCGCGTACGGCGCGGGGGGCGTCCTGGCCGTCGCCGCGCTGCTCCGGCTCTACTCCGCGCTGGCATCGCCTGCGGCGCCTAGGTCCTCCCCGGGTACGGCCGCGGCCGTGGTGGCGATCCCGCTCGAGCGATTGGATCGGGCCGCCGACACACTCGCCCTGGCGATCGCTGCATTCGATCTGCGTGCGCGACTGTTCGCCAGCCGTCAGATGCAGTGTCCCGAGCTGGGACGCGGGCTCATCCTGGTCGAAGAGCGTTGGACCACTTACAACAGCGTGCGGAAGGATGGTGCGGCGCCGCTCGACTCCGCTCGCGCGGCCCGGGACCGGGCGCTCTATGCCGATGTGGACGGAGTCGAGCGACGGTTCGAGCACTCGGCCTGTACCCGACCGTGACGCGCGCCGTCGCGTTGCTCGCCCTCCTCGTGAGCGGCGTGCCGTGTCGGGTGGCGACGCAGGGGTCGCAGCCGCTGCGTAAGACGGATGTCATCCGTCTGCTCTCGAACCCGCTGATCTCGAGGAGCGAGGTCGCCGATCTGATCCGGCGCAACTGCGTCGCCTTTCGACCCACGCCGCGGGATTGGGCGGATCTGCGCGACTTCGGCGCGGACTCCGAGGTGCTGAGCAGTATCGGCGGGTGCGTGACGATGTCCGCGGCGCAGCGCGCCGCGCCCACGCTCCCCCTGACCGCCGTATTGCTCCCGGCCCAGCTGAGCGTCACCGTTGGGGGCGACGCGGTTGCGCGCGCGCAGGTGAGGCGGGGTGAGCTCCCGCAGGCGGGCGTGCCGCTGGTGCTGCGCGGGAGCTCCGGCATTCCCGGCGGGCCGCTACAGGACGCGCAGGCCACCACCGATGCGAGCGGCATCGCGGTATTCCGTTTTCCGGTCGGCCGGCTCCGAGCGACTTACACGTTCGAGGTCGTCACCGGCTCGGGTGTGTCGCTGCCGGGAAGACCGTCGCTCGAGCTGGTCGTCGGCCCCTCGGGGCCGGCCGTCGCCGCGGTACAGCCCGGTCGCGTGGAGCTGCGGGCCGGCGAGCGCGGACCCGTTTCGCTGCTCGTGACCGTGCGCGACTCGTTGGGGAACGCCGTGCCGGGCGAGGCGGTGGCGCTACAACCGGACAACCCGGACATGGGCGTGGCCGCCGAGACTCGCTCTACGGACTCGGGCGGGC